>R20__coassemble_4_pt1 | contig 224405 bp, 211 predicted proteins | sample R20__metabat2_low_PE_052 | metagenome-assembled genome bin R20 | reverse complement strand
CGGGGTGTGGCTCAGGTGGTAGAGCGCTTCGTTAGGGACGAAGAGGCCGCAAGTTCAAGTCTTGTCACTCCGACTTACAGATATCGTAAGGTATCTCGGCAATTGGTATCTTCGTGATACCAATTTTTGTTTTAAGGGGTATATATGTCTTCATCTTCGTCATCAGCATTTCACAACGGAATGGTAAACAGAGAGGTTCCTTTCTGCAGAGTCTACAGCAAGGATGCCAAGGATAAGCTTGAGAAGCTTTTCCTCGAGAACCGCATCTCTTACTTTGTGGAGTGGCAGGAAAGATCATTTCTTTCGCGTCTTACAGGCCATAAAGAAAAGAATGTTTTTACCATAAAGATAAACGATGCTGACTTAGGAAAGGCAACGGCCCTTGTTCAGGGAATTGATTCCATTAAGATCCGCAAGCCTAAGGAAGATTAAGAAATGTATTAAAGATCTCAATTAAATATATTTGCTTTCATTTAAAAAGTCCTTGCATACAAGGGCTTTTTTTGATATATTAGATGAGTTGCATAATAAACACGTATGTTTTCCGCGGCTGGTGCCCGGCTCGGGGTTTGCCGCAGACGTATATCTTTATACTAAAAAGGTGACATACGGAAGACTCAACCAAATGGAGGTAAGAAAATGAGCGTTATTTCAATGAAGCAGTTGCTTGAAGCAGGTGTTCACTTCGGACACCAGACCAGAAGATGGAATCCTAAAATGGCTCCCTACATCTTCACAGAGAGAAATGGTATCCACATCATCGATCTTCAGAAGTCAGTTGGCAAGGTTGACGAAGCTTACAGAGCTATCTTCGAGATCGCACAGCAGGGTGGAACAATCCTTTTCGTTGGAACTAAGAAGCAGGCTCAGGATGCTGTTAAGGCAGAGGCAGAGCGTTGCGGTATGTACTATGTAAATGAGAGATGGTTAGGTGGTATGCTTACTAACTTCAAGACCATCCAGTCACGTATAGACAGACTTAAGAAGATCGAGACAATGTCTCAGGATGGAACATTTGATGTTCTTCCCAAGAAGGAAGTTATCGAGCTTAAGAAGGAATGGGAAAAACTTGAGAAGAACCTTGGCGGTATCAAGGAAATGAAGAGAATCCCTGATGCAATCTTCGTAGTAGATCCCAAGAAGGAAAAGATCTGCGTTCAGGAGGCACATGCCCTTGGAATCACACTTATCGGTATCGGCGATACCAACTGCGATCCTGAGGAGCTTGATTTCGTTATTCCCGGTAACGATGATGCAATCAGAGCCGTAAAGCTTATCACAGGTAAGATGGCAGATGCAGTTATCGAAGCTAAGGAAGGTGCTGAGGCTGTTACAGCAGCTGATGCTAATGCAGATGCTCCCGCAGAAGCAACAGACGTTGAAGAAGTTGCTGCTGAATTATAATTAATATAGGAGGATACGACGATGGCTGAAATTACAGCTTCTATGGTTAAAGAATTAAGAGAAATGACCGGCGCAGGCATGATGGACTGCAAGAAGGCTCTTAATGAGGCTAACGGTAATATGGATGAGGCAGTTGAGGTTCTCAGAAAGAGCGGCGCTGCCAAGATGGAGAAGAAGGCTTCAAGAATCGCTGCAGAGGGTATCTGCCGTGTTGCTTCAACTGCTAATGAGGCAGTTGTTGTTGAGGTTAACTCAGAGACAGACTTCGTTGCTAAGAACGAGGTATTCCAGGAATTCGTACAGGATGTTGCAAATAAGGCACTTGCTTCTTCCGTTAACGGCGGAATGAACGGAGAGGATGTTCAGACTCTTCTTGATGACGGCCTTACAGAGGTTATTGCAGAAAAGACACTTAAGATCGGCGAGAAGCTTTCATTCAGAAGATTCGCTAAGGTTTCAGGTGACTGCGTAGCTACATATGTTCACGGCGGCGGAAGAATCGGCGTTTTAGTTGCAGCTACAGGTGATTCTTCAGATGCAGCTAAGGAGGCTCTTACTAACGTTGCAATGCAGGTTGCAGCTATGAACCCTCAGTACATCTCAAGAGCAGACATCTCTGATGATGAGATTTCTAAGCTTCGTGAGATCACAATCGATGCTGCTTTAAATGATCCCGCATCATTACCTAAGCCCATCCTTATGAAGTTCATCAACAAGGCAGTTTCAGAGAAGGCATGGAGCGATGCTGATATCGCAACATACGAGGAGAAGAAGAGCAATATGAATTACCTCTTCAACTTCCTTTCTGATGAAGCCAGAAACAAGCTTTGCGAGTTCGGTCTTGCGGATAAGGCAAATACAGTTGCCGATAAGATCTTCTCAGGACTTGTTGAGGGACGTATTTCTAAGCACCTTAAGGAGATCTGCCTTATGGATCAGACTTACGTAAAGGCTGAGGACGGAAAGCAGTCAGTTGGCCAGTATCTTGCATCAGTTAACAAGGATCTTAAGGTTGTTAAGATGGTAAGATTCGAGGTTGGTGAAGGCATGGAGAAGAAGAACGAGGACTTCGCTGCAGAGGTTGCAGCTCAGCTCGGCTAATTCTTTTAAGGCTTAATTAACCGGTTTTAATTTAAATAATATGTTTACAGCAGGGCCGCACTTTTTTATAAGGTGCGGCCTTTTGAAAAGGTTTTTAAAGGATTTTTAAAGGATTTTTAAAAGGAGAAGAAAATGTTTCATTATACTTATAAGACTAAGGGAACCTGTTCGCAGAAGATTGACCTTGATATAGACGGAGATAAGGTCAGAAACGTTGTATTCACAGGCGGTTGCAATGGAAATCTTTCAGGGATCAACCGTCTCGTTGAGGGAATGAGCGTTGATGAGATAGAAAGCAAGGTTACAGGCGTTACATGCGGATTTAAGAGCACTTCCTGCCCGGACCAGCTTGCAAAGGCTGTTCGCGAAGCATACAATGCTTCTCTTAATGCATAAGATTATACATGTATACACTTTTTTGCTTTAAAGTAAAAAAGTTGTGGATATTCCATCTGAATTAGTGTAATATTGATACTTGGGACAAAGCCCAAAAAGGAGGAATTTTATGAAAAAATCTATCAAAAAGGTAACTGCGCTTATTTTAGGCGTGGCATTAAGTGTATCTCTTTGTGCATGTGGAAGCTCAGATACGGCATCAACTGCAGCTTCAGAAGAAACAACAACTGAGACATCTGCAGCATCAGAATCAGTAGCTGATGCAGGAAACGAGGCTGAAAATACAACTGATGCTGGAACAAGCTTCAAGATTGGTATCTGTAACTATGTCGATGATGCTTCATTAAATCAGATCGTTGATAATATCGAATCACAGCTTTTAGAGATTACCAATGAGACCGGCGTTAACTTCGAGATCGAGTATGATAACTGTAATGCCGATTCCAATGTATTAAATCAGATCATTGCCAATTTCATTGCCGATGATGTAGACCTTATGGTTGGCGTTGCAACACCTGTTGCCATGGCTATGCAGGGTGCAACAGAGGATATTCCTATTGTATTTGCGGCTGTATCAGACCCTCTTGCAACAGGACTTGTTGAATCACTTGAAGTACCCGGCGCTAATATAACAGGTACATCTGATTATCTTGACACAACGGCTATCATGAATCTTATCTTTGCAAATGATCCTGATGCTTCCAACATCGCACTTCTTTATGACTTAGGTCAGGATTCTTCTACAACTCCCATTGCAGCAGCAAAGGAATATCTTGATGAAAAGGGTGTTTCATATAAGGAGTATACAGGAACAACTGTAGATGAGATCTCCCTTGCGGTTTCTTCACTTATTGCAGACGGAGTTGATGCTGTATTTACACCTTCCGACAATACCGTAATGACAGCAGAGCTTTCAATCTATGAATCCCTTGCAAATGCAGGAATACCTCACTATGCAGGTGCTGATTCCTTTGCACTTAACGGAGCTTTCTGCGGATATGGTGTTGACTATGCTAACTTAGGCGTTGAGACAGCTAATATGATAAAGAGCATCTTAGTTGACGGAGAAAGTGTTTCCGAGACTCCCGTTATGACCTTTGATAACGGTACTGCAACTGTTAACACAGAGGTTTGTGAGTCTTTAGGTCTTACTTTCGATGATGTTAAGGCTTCCTTTGAGCCTTACTGCACTAAGGTTGTTGAAATTACAACAGCTGAGAGCTTTGAATAAATTTAAATTTTAATTTGAGGTAAATATGGCTTCCATGCTTCCTTTACTACAAACAGCCCTTGAGTTAGGGCTTATAAGTTCACTTACGGTACTTGCCTTATTTTTAAGCTATTCAATGCTTAATGTCTGTGACTTAAGTACTGACGGCTGCTTTACGTTAGGCGCCTGCGTTGGCGCAATCGTTGCGCTTTCCGGGCATCCGTATCTTTCCATACTTGCTGCAATGGGCGCGGGAATTATATCGGGCTTTGTTACGGCGTTTCTTCAGACTAAGATGGGAGTTGATTCACTGCTTGCGGGAATCATAGTGAACACAGGGCTTTATTCAATAAATATAGCCATTATGGGAGGCTCATCAATCCTCAATATGAACAAAACACGTACAGTGTTTACTGACATGCAGGAGGCCGTTAAAGGCGGCTTCCTTGAAAGTCAGTATAAGCTTATCGTTATAGTGATAGCAGTTATTGTGATTGCAGTACTTCTTAATATCTTTTTAAGGACAAAGCTGGGCCTTGCAATAAGGGCCACCGGAAATAATCCGGATATGGTAAAGTCCTCAAGCATCAATCCCGTAATGACCACAATAGTGGGATTGTGTGTTGCAAATGCGTTTACAGGGCTTTCGGGATGCCTTCTTGCCCAGTCCCAGAAGTCAGTTAATATCGATATAGGTTCCGGAATGGTGACCATAGCACTTGCATCCCTCCTTATAGGAAGAACCTTTATGGGCAGGAAAAATATATCACTTCGCATATTCGGAGTCATTTTAGGCTCCTTTATATTTAGAATAGTTTATACCATTGCCTTAAGGTTTAATATGCCTGCATATATGCTTAAGCTTGTATCCTCTGTGATAGTCATACTTGCAATATCAGGCCCTTACCTTAAGTCCAAGTATCCCGTGCTTGTACGGAAACTTAATCTGAAGGGAGGAAAGAAGAATGCTTGAGCTTAAGAATATCTCAAAGACATTTTCTCCCGGAACAGTTAACGAAAAGACAGCCCTTAAGGATTTAAGCCTTAAAGTTAATGACGGAGATTTTATTTCAATAATAGGTGCTAACGGCGCAGGTAAGTCTACGTTATTTAATGCCATAGCAGGTTCCTTTTATACAGATAAGGGTCAGATCCTTCTAAACGGTGAGGACATAACCCTTATGGCAGAGCATATTAGGGCCCGCAGGATAGGCAGACTTTTCCAGGATCCCTTAAGGGGAACGGCATCTGATATGAGTATCCTTGAAAACCTTGCACTTGCTGCGGGGAGCGGCGGCTGGATGTCAGTTCTTAACTCTAAGGACCGTAAGATGTTTAGGGAAAAGGTGGCCCTTCTTGGAATGGGACTTGAGGACAGGATGGATCAGCCGGTGGGACTTCTTTCAGGAGGCCAGAGACAGGCGCTTACACTTATGATGGCAACCATCAATCCGCCGGAATTACTGCTTCTTGATGAGCATACGGCAGCCCTTGACCCTGCAACCCAGGAGAAGGTGCTTAAGCTTACTGAGGATATTGTTTCAGAGAATAAGCTTACCTGCCTTATGATCACGCATAACATGCAGACGGCACTTGACCTTGGAAACAGGACCCTTATGATGAACCAGGGAAATATAATCCTTGATGTAGAGGGAGAAGAAAGAAGTAAACTTACCGTTTCAGACCTTCTTTCTATGTTTAAGTCAAAGTCAGGCAAGGCCCTTGATAATGACAGGATGCTTTTATAGATTGTAAAGGATATATGGGTTTTAGTTATGTCAGAATTAGAAGACAGCAGGCTTGAGATCAACAGAATAGATAAAGAGATGGCTGATCTCTTTGTACAGAGGATGCACGCAGTAGGGGGCGTCGCCAAATATAAAAAGGATCATGGAATGCAGATATTCGATGCATCCCGTGAAAAGGACGTAATAGCAAGAAATACAGCCCTTATTGAGGAACAGGACTTAAAGTCTTTATATGTGCGCTTCCTTCAGGACCTTATGGATGTTTCAAAGGATTATCAGCACCAGCTTATTTCAGGCATTAAGATCGCCTACAGCGGTGTAGAGGGCGCCTTTGCCAACATTGCCGCAAGAAGGATATTCCCGGATGGAGACCATATCCCTTACCATGACTTCAAGGAAGCCTATAATTCAGTGGTTTCGGGAGAGTGCGAATTCGCAGTCCTTCCCATCGAGAATTCCAATTCCGGAGAAGTTGGTCAGGTTATGGACCTTATGTTTAACGGAGCGCTCTACGTTACGGGAGTATATTCCCTTAAGGTTTCCCAGAACCTTTTAGGTGTTCCCGGAGCAACACTATCTGATATTAAGAAGGTTGTTTCTCATCCCCATGCCCTTTCACAGTGTGAGGATTATATAGAAAGATATAATTTTGAAAAGATAGAATATAATAACACGGCCCGTGCGGCAAGAGAGGTAGCCCGCCTTAAGGATAAGTCTGTTGCAGCGATAGCAAGTGCCGAAACGGCAGCGCTTTACGGACTTGAGATACTGGATCATGACATTAATGAAAGTGATGTTAATTTCACCAGATTTGCCGTATTTTCAAGGGTTTCCAACGAATCAATAGCAGAAAAGGATTCAAACACCTTCCTTCTTATGTTCACTGTTAAAAACGAGGCAGGAGCACTTGCAGAGGCGATAGGAGCGATCGGCCGTCATGGCGTAAACATGAGGGTTTTAAGGTCAAGACCTTTAAAGGGGCTTGCCTTTAAATACTATTTTTATGTTGAGGCAGAGGGGCAGCTTTCATCCAAAGAGGTTAAGGATATGACAGAGGACCTTTCTAAGTATTGCGGAATGCTTAAGGTCTTAGGACATTACCCCATAGAAGAGGATTTTTAAATGATACTTCATCTTGATCTTAAAGATAACGGATATGACATAGTAATAGAGCGGGGGAGCCTAAATAAGGCTTCTCAATATTTAAATCTTAACAGAAAAGTCCTTATTCTTACGGACGAGGGCGTTCCGGTTCAGTATTCCGAAAAGATAAAGGCTCTTTCCAAGGAAGGATATATTTATACCGTAAAACAGGGTGAAGGCTCTAAGAGCATCCCTGTATTTTCTGAGGTTTTATCCTTCATGCTTTCAAAGGGATTCTCCCGTAAGGACTGCGTGGTTGCAGTTGGAGGCGGAGTGTGCGGAGATTTAGCAGGTTTCGTTGCCGCAAGCTTTATGCGTGGAATTGACTTTTATAATATACCCACAACCGTGCTTTCCCAGGTTGATTCGTCAATAGGCGGGAAGACAGCAGTTAACTTAGACGGAATAAAGAATATAGTTGGTGCCTTTTATCAGCCAAAGAAGGTTTTGGTTGACCTTGATGTTCTTAAGTCACTTCCTAAAAGGCAGATATCAAACGGCCTTGCTGAGGCAGTTAAGATGGCACTTACCTTTGATGAGGATTTATTTAAGCTTTTCGAGGAAGAAGATCCCATGCTTAACATGGATAAAATAATAACCCGTTCTCTTGAACTTAAAAAGATGGTGGTTGAGCAGGATGAGAAGGAAGCAGGCTTAAGAAAGGTACTTAATTTCGGACACACAATAGGCCACGGAATAGAAAGCTTCGAGGAATTAAACGGATTATATCACGGAGAGTGTGTATCCCTTGGAATGCTTCCCATGTGCGCTCCTGATGTAAGGGAAAGACTTATTAAGGTATTAAATAAGCTTAATCTTCCCACAAGCATTAAGCTTGATAAGGTAAAGACCTATGAGGCCCTTACCCATGATAAAAAGTCTTCTGCAGGAAGCGTTACCATTGTGTACGTTCCATCTGTAGGAAATTATGAGCTTAAGGATGTTCCCCTTACTGATATGATGGATAAGCTTTCTTTATTTGAGGAAAATTAATGAAGAATTCTCTTGGAAACAGTATGGTAGTCACTCTTTTCGGAGAGAGCCATGGCAAATACATAGGCTGTATGCTTGACGGATTAGCTCCCGGAATTAAGGTGGATGATGATTTCATTAACCACCAGCTTTCCTTAAGAAGACCTAGAGGCCTAATTTCAACGCAAAGGGTTGAAGCAGATGAATACACTATCGCAAGTGGAGTTTTTGAAGGCTACACCACAGGAACCCCTCTTACAATAATCATCCCCAACTCTGACCAGCACAGTAAGGACTATGGTCCCATGAGATCAATTGCCCGCCCGGGACATGCGGATTATACGGCATTTCTTAAGTATCACGGCTTTGAGGACTACAGGGGAGGCGGACACTTCAGTGGACGCATTACTGCAGCCTTAGTTGCAGCAGGCGCCATAGTTATCCCTGCACTTAAAGAAAAGGGAATCCTCATAGGAACCCATATTAGAGAGTGCGCAGGAGTTCCCGACAGGAATTTTTGTGATTATTCCAAAGATATAGAATATTTAAATAACGAGTATTTCGCTGTCCTTGATAAAGAGCAGGGAGAGCTTATGAATTCAAAGATAGAAGAGGCTGCTTCTGAAGGAGACAGCGTAGGCGGAATCTTGGAGACTGTTATTACCGGCATGATACCGGGATGCGGAGAGCCTTTCTTTGATTCCCTTGAAAGCCTTCTTTCCCATGCACTTTTTTCAGTTCCCGCAATAAAGGGAGTTGAGTTTGGAGAGGGCTTTAATATGTCCCGTCTTACAGGCTCTGTTAATAATGACTCCTTCTATGTTTCCGATGATGGAAATATAAAGACAAAGACCAACAATAACGGAGGCATTAACGGCGGTATCTCAAACGGAATGCCGATCATAATAAAGTGTGCCGTTAAGCCCACACCCTCGATCTACAAGGAGCAGGATACTGTGGATTTCCTTAAGGGAGAGGATACGAAGTTATCAATTGCAGGGCGTCATGATCCTGCAATCATCCACAGGGCAAGGGTAGTTGTTGACTCTGTTGTTGCACTTACCCTTTATGATGTGCTTTCCGGAAGATTCGGCACGGATTATTTTAAGGTTGGTAATAAATAATGGAATACGGACTTATTGGCGAGCATTTAGGCCACAGCTTTTCAAAGGACATACATGCGCTTATTGCGGATTATAATTATGAACTTAAGGAGATGGTGCCTTCTGACATCGATGCCTTCATGAAGGCGAAGGATTTCAAGGGCATAAACGTTACCATTCCTTATAAGCAGACCGTTATTCCCTATCTTGATGAGATAGATGAAAATGCCGCAAAAATAGGAGCTGTTAACTGCATAGTAAATAAAAACGGCCATTTAAAGGGCTATAATACCGATTTTGATGGTATGAGAGCTCTTATCCTTAGAAATAATATAGATTTAAAGGGCAAAAAGGTTCTTATCCTTGGAACCGGCGGAACAAGCCATACTGCAAGGGCAGTTGCTTCATCCCTTGGAGCTTCTTTGATACTTATAGTAAGCCGGAAGAAGGGAGAGGGAGTGATCACTTATGATGAGGCTTTAGCAGAGCATTCTGACACTGATGTCATAATTAACACAACTCCCAACGGAATGTATCCCAATTCCGATTCAAAGCCCATAGATATTAAAGGCTTCAATAAGCTCAAGGGTGTTATAGATGTTATCTTTAATCCCTTAAGAACTGAGCTTGTTATGGATGCCTTAGAAAGCGGTATTCCATCAGAGGGAGGCCTTTATATGCTTGTTGTTCAGGCTATAATCGCCTCAGAGCATTTCTTTGAAAGAACCAATGATAAGGGACTAGCCGATAATATTTTCGGATATATTAAGGGCAATAAGGAAAATATAGTTTTAGTTGGCATGCCGGGGTGTGGTAAGTCAAAGGTTGGTAAGCTTCTTAATAAAGATACCCTTATGAAGGTTTTAGATACCGATGCTCTAATAGTTGAAAAGGCCGGAATGGAGATAACCGATATCTTTGCAAAATACGGCGAAAAGTACTTTAGGGACTTAGAAACTGAGGTTATTAAAGAAGCATCAGCAAAAAGCGGAGTTATAATATCAACCGGCGGAGGAGCAATCCTTCGAAGCGAGAACGTAAGGGAACTTAAGAAGAACGGAAAGATATTCTTTATAGACAGACCCTTAGAGGACCTTCTTCCTACGGATGACAGGCCCCTTGCAAATTCAAAAGAAAAGATCATATCTTTATACAACGAAAGATATGATAAATATGTTTCCTGCGCGGATGAGGTTATAAAGGTAAAGGGTGAAGCCGATACCGTTAAGGATGAAATAATGGGGAAGATCAAATGAAAATAAGAGTTATTAACGGTCCTAACATTAATATGCTGGGAATAAGAGAGCCTGATATCTACGGAAGGACCACCTATGATGACCTGGTTAGGATGATACTTAAGCACGGTGAAGAAACAGGTGTTGAGGTTGAGGTTCTTCAGTCAAACCACGAGGGAGACCTTGTTACTTACATTCAGGAATGTTTTCAAAAAGTTGACGGTATTGTCATAAATCCCGGTGCTTATACTCATACAAGCATTGCAATATTAGATGCTGCAAAGTCTGTTTCAGTTCCCACCGTTGAGGTGCATATTAGTAAGGTTGAAGAACGTGAGGACTTTAGGCAGATAAGCTACATAAGAAAGGCCTGTGTTAAGACAATAACAGGGCATGGAGTTAACGGATATCTTGAGGCAATGGATTTCCTAAAGGAGAATTACAATGGAATGGATAACTAAGAAAAATATACTTATAGTAGGTCTTGGACTTATGGGCGGAAGCTATGCAAGATGCCTTAAGAGAATGGGTTATCACGTTATGGCTATTGATAATAAGCCTTCCTCAATTGCCTATGCCCTTGATAATGATATCATAGATGAGGGTGCCTTCAAGGTGGATGAGGACCTTATAAGGAAAGCGGATGTTGCTATCTTTGCCCTGTATCCCAAGGTGTTTAAGGAGTGGATAAGGGACAATCAGAAGTTCTTTAAAAACGGCGTCAGGATCACCGATGTTACAGGCGTTAAGAGCTGCGTGGTTTATGAAATCCAGGATATCTTAAGGGATGATCTTGAATATATTGCAGCACACCCCATGGCAGGAAGGGAAGTGTACGGAGTTGAAAATTCCGATGACAGAATGTTCCAGAATGCCAACTATATCGTTACCCCCACCGCGAAAAATACAGAGGCAGCAATTGAGTGGTGCGTTGGCTTGGGAAGAATACTTGGATTCCGCAAGGTTTCGGTGCTTACACCTGAAGAGCATGATGAGATGATAGGATATCTTTCCCAGCTTACCCATATAATCGCAGTTTCACTTATGACCTGTAAGGATGATCCCCATCTTGTTGATTACACAGGTGATTCCTTTAGGGATCTTACCAGGATCGCACGTATCAATGAGGATATGTGGAGCGAGCTTTTCTTAATGAACAAGGACGTGCTTCTTGAACAAATAGATGAGTTCATGGGTGAGATGTCTAAGATGCGCAATTATCTTGCAGATGATGATACCGAAGGTATGAAGGAAATGATGAGAACATCAACCGAGCGCCGAGGGTGGTTTAACAAGAAATAAGTGTTAAGAGGAGAATAAAGATATGAATTGTGAATTCGAGCGTAAGCTTGCGATACCTATGGAGGTTAAGGAGATGTTTCCCCTTACCGAAAAGGCGAATGAGATAATTGAAAAGCAGAATGCAAAGATAAAGGCTGTATTTGAAGGAAAGTCAGATAAGCTTATCCTTATAATCGGTCCCTGCTCCGCAGACAGGGAGGACAGCGTTATCGACTATATTTCCCGCCTTCGAACAGTACAGGATAAGGTGGAGGATAAGATCTTAATAATTCCCAGAATATATACAGGAAAGCCCCGTACCACAGGAGAAGGCTATAAGGGACTTATTCATCAGCCTGATCCTGACGGAAAGCCCGATATGTTTAAGGGAATAATAGCAACCCGTGAGCTTCATATGAGAGCCGTTGCTGAAACCGGCTTTGCATGTGCTGATGAGATGCTTTATCCTGAAAATTATAAGTATCTTGATGATATCTTAGGTTATGTTGCGGTTGGTGCCAGAAGCGTTGAAAACCAGCAGCACAGACTTACCGCTTCAGGAATCGAGGTCCCTGTTGGTATGAAGAATCCTACATCGGGTGTATACTCAGTTATGATGAATGCCATTAAGGCAGCCCAGCATCCCCATACCTTTATATACAGAGGATGGGAAGCTCATTCAAAGGGAAATCCTTTAGCCCATGCAATCTTAAGAGGCTATTCAAATAAGCAGGGTCATTCACAGCCTAACTATCATTATGAGGATCTGGTTAAGCTCTGTGAGTTCTATGCAGAGGGCGAGTACATGAATCCTGCTGTTATCATCGACACCAACCACTGCAATTCAGGAAAGGATCCCTTCGCTCAGCCCAGGATTATCAAGGAGGTTCTTCACTCAGCCCGCTTAAACGGGGATATCAAGAAACTGCTTAAGGGCTTCATGGTTGAAAGCTACATAGAAGACGGTGCCCAGAAGATAGGTGAGGGCGTATACGGAAAGTCAATAACCGATCCCTGCTTAGGCTGGGAAAAGAGCGAAAAGCTTATTTATGAAATAGCTGATCTGCTTTAATTTGTAACTTTATTTTTAAGAAAGAGAAGTATTAAAATGACTACAAAATACGATGTTAAATCAGAAACATCGGATAATTATTCCTTAAGAGGCCGTGTCTTTCATAAGCTCAGAGAGGATATATTAAACGGAGTTTATGAAGAGGGAGAGGAGCTTAAGGAGATCGCAATCGGAAATGCCTTAGGTGTTTCCAGAACTCCCGTAAGAGAAGCCTTCAGACAGCTTGAACTTGAAGGACTTATCCAGATAGTTCCTAATAAGGGTGCATATGTCACAGGAATTACCCCTAAGGATATTCATGATATTTATATGATACGTTCACTTCTTGAGGGAATGGCAGCCAAGCTTGCAACGGAGAATATAACCGAGGAGCAGCTTGAAGAAATGGAAGAGAATGTATATCTTGCAACCTTCCATGCGGAGAAGGGCCATATGGAGCAGATGGCAGAGCTTGATAACAGGTTCCATCATATAATTTATGAGGCCTGTGGCTCGAAGATGCTTGAAAACCTGCTTCAGGATTTCCATCAGTATGTAATAAGGATACGCCGTAAGACTCTTTCCACCAAGGAACGTGGAATGGCATCAAACGAGGAGCACAAGGCCATAATGGAAGCCATTAAGGCAAAGGACCCGGATGAGGCCGAGAGAAGGGCTAACCTTCACATAACCAATGCGTACAAAAATATAGAAAAACATATAGGAGAAATTGAGAATGAGTAAGATCGCTATGAAAACGCCCCTCGTTGAGATGGACGGAGATGAAATGACAAGAATCCTCTGGCAGATGATAAAGGACGAGCTCATAACTCCCTTTATTGACTTAAAGACCGAATATTATGATTTAGGTCTTAAGAATCGAAATGATACCAATGATCAGGTGACCGTTGATTCTGCCAATGCAACTCTTAAATATGGCGTTGCTGTTAAGTGCGCAACCATTACGCCCAATCAGGCCAGAATGAGCGAATATAACCTTAAGGAGATGTGGAAGTCACCTAACGGAACAATAAGAGCCATTCTTGACGGAACAGTATTCAGGGCTCCCATCCTTGTTAAGGGAATTGTTCCCTATGTTGCCAACTGGACAAAGCCCATCACCATCGCCCGTCATGCCTATGGTGATATATATAAGAACGTTGAGATAAAGGTACCCGGTGAAGGAAAGGCAGAGCTTGTATTTACAGGTGCTGACGGAACTGAAATAAGGGAGACCATTCATGATTTCAAGGGCGAGGGAATAATCCAGGGTATCCACAATACCAAGGCTTCAATAAGCTCCTTTGCTCATGCCTGCTTTAAGTATGCAATAGATACCAAGCAGGACCTTTGGTTCTCATCAAAGGATACTATTTCAAAGAAATACGATCATACCTTTAAGGATATCTTTGCTGAAATATATGAGAATGAATATAAGGAGCAGTTCGAGAAGCTTGGTATCACATATTTCTATACCTTGATCGATGATGCTGTAGCAAGAGTTATCCGTTCAAACGGAGGCTTCATCTGGGCCTGCAAGAATTATGACGGTGATGTTATGTCTGATATGGTGGCAACAGCCTACGGTGATCTTTCCATGATGACCTCAGTTCTTGTTTCTCCTAAGGGTGTATATGAGTATGAGGCAGCTCACGGAACCGTACAGAGGCATTATTACAAGCACCTTAACGGAGAAGAGACCTCCACTAATTCAATAGCAACTATCTTTGCCTGGACAGGAGCCCTTAGAAAGAGAGGAGAGCTTGATAATATTCCGGAGCTTGTTGAGTATGCGGATAAGATGGAAAAGGCCTGCATTAAGACAGTTGAGGACGGAAAGATGACAAAGTCACTTTCACTTATTTCCACAATAAAAAATCCCGTGATCTTAAACTCACAGGATTTCATAAAGGCTATAAGGGAAACTTTTGAGACCTTATAATTGCTCACTTAGTTCTTCCCATTTTTCATAAAGCGAACTTAACTCCTCGTTATTTTTGCTTATTTCAGAGCTTATTTCCTGAAGCTTAACAGAGCTTGTTGCAACGGATGGCTTAGCCATTTCGTTCTCAAGCTCTTTATTTTTATCCTCAAGAAATTCTATACGTTCCTCACATTTCTTAAACTCATTTTCAAGCTTTCGCCTTTTGGCGCTTTCTTCCTTCTGGGCCTTATAATCAAGGGCACCCTTGTTTTCACTTAAATTGGAAGATGAGGCATAACCCTGCTTTGAAACAGTGTCAGAAGTAGAGGACTTTACAGCACTTTCTGCCTTCTTTTCAAGGTAATAGTCATAGTCACCTAAGTATTCCGTTATCTTTTTAGAATCTAGGTCCAATATCCTAGAGCATGTCCTGTTTATAAAATATCTGTCATGGCTTACGTAGAGAACAGTTCCTTCATAGGCGTTTAGCGCATCCTCAAGAATTTCCTTGGAAGTAATATCAAGGTGGTTTGTAGGCTCATCGAGAATAAGGAAATTGGCTTTTTTAAGCATTAATTTTGCCAAAGATACACGGCCCTTTTCACCGCCTGATAGATTTTCTATCTTTTTAAACACATCATCCTCGGTAAAAAGAAAGGCAGCTAAGGTATTCCGAACTTCCGTATTATTCATGTCCGGATGCTCATCCTGAAGCTCCTCAAAAAGGGTCTTTTCTTCGTGAAGAACGTGGTGCTCCTGATCATAATACCCAATATCCACATTTGTGCCTAAGGTAAAGGAACCGCTTAGAACACAGCCATCCTGACCGTTTTCAATAAGAGAGTTTATTATCTTAAGAATTGTTGTTTTTCCTGTTCCGTTATTTCCTATAAGGGCAACACATTCACCCCGCCTTAGATCAAAGGATATGTTTTCAAAAAGAGGATTATCAGGATAAGCCATTGAAAGGTCCTCTACAGTAAGGACATCGTTTCCTGAGGTCTTTTCGGGCATGAGAGTGATGTTCATAGCATCGTTTAACTCAACCGGCTTTTCGATACGCTTTATCTTTTCAAGGGCTTTCTTACGTGACTCGGCTCTTTTGATGGATTTTTCCCTGTTAAACTGCTGGAGCTTTTTAATAACAGCCTCCTGGTGGGCTATCATATCCTGCTGCTTATAGTAGGCATTCATCTTTTCAACTCTTAATGCCTCTTTTTTTACGGCATAGTCTGAGTAGTTCCCTAAGAAAACAGTACTTTGGGTATTTTCAATCTCTATTACCTTATTAACAACCTTATCAAGGAAATATCTGTCGTGGGAAACCAGCAAAACTGCGCCCTTATAGTTAAGAAGGAAGTTCTCAAGGAAAGCGATCGCATTAAGGTCCAAGTGGTTAGTAGGCTCATCAAGGATTATAAGGTCAGGCTTCATTATAAGAAGACGGGATAAGGCAACCCTTGTTTTCTGGCCGCCTGATAATGTATTTATCGACCTGTTTAGATCGCCCTCGATAAAGCCAAGGCCGTTAAGTACTCCGTTTATTTCAGAGCGGAAGGTTAGTCCGCCTAAAAGCTCGAAGGTATGGGAGAGCTTAGTGTAGGAGTCCATTAAGGTATCAAGGTCGTTTCCTGAAACCTGCGACATCTTTTCTTCCATGGAACGGAGGGAGTTTTCCATTTTAATAAGGTCCTTCTTTGCAAGTAGAAGCTCCTCGTAAATGGTGTTTTCAGAATCTACCGTTGATTCCTGGGAAAGATAGCCTATTGTTTTATCTTTGGAAAGGGCGCAAATGCCGTTATCCGCCTCGTACTCACCGGTTATTATTCGAAGGAGGGTGGTTTTGCCTGCACCGTTAATGCCTATTATTGCGGCCTTGTCATTATCCTCGATATGGAAAGATATATCTTTAAGAACAGGGATCTCGTTAAATGCTTTGCTTATATTCTGAACTGATAAGATCATGATTTTTACCTTTCAAAAAACAATCTTTTTCATTTTAAATTAAAGCTTTGTTTTTAGCAATAGAGGTACTTTGGTACAGGGGCCTTTCGATTGACAATAATTTCACATTATACTAAAATTAATAGGTTAGAATTTGGGGTACTATCGATGGAAACGAAAGAAATTTCGCAGGCCGTGATCGGCAGACTTCCCAGATATTTAAGGTATCTGGGGGATTTAAAGGACAATAACGTAGAGAGGATCTCCTCCAAGGAATTAAGTGACCTTATGAAGGTGACAGCCTCTCAGATAAGGCAGGACTTTAATAACTTCGGAGGCTTCGGCCAGCAGGGTTATGGCTATAATGTTGAATATCTTTATGAAGAGATATCAAAGATATTAGGCCTTCATAAGCAGCACAACCTTATCATAATAGGTGCAGGTAATCTGGGACACGCACTTGCCAATTATATGAACTTCGAAAGAAGAGGCTTTGTGTTTAAGGGTATCTTTGACAGGGACCCTCAAATGATAGGAAAGTCAGTTCGCGATAACATGAGCGTGCTTCCCATGGATGAGCTTGAGAATTTCATTAAGGAAAATGACATTGATATTGCAGTCCTTACCATTCCCAAGACCGCTGCACCAGATGTTGCAAACCGCCTTTCTGCAACCAATATTAAGGGAATATGGAATTTTGCCCATGTGGACCTTAATGTGCCCAAAGAGATCAGGGTTGAAAACGTTCACCTTTCAGATTCATTAATGAAATTAAGCTACAACATCAATATGGACAGATCCGAAGAGGATAATGATGCCTGATAAAGAAGAACTATTCAATGAAGCCATAAAGAAAAAGACTATCCCCGTGCTTACTGTTGATAAGAAGTATCATAACCTTGCCCAGAGGATCGGATACACCGACAGGATGAAGGAGCTTGAGGACGAGCTTAATGAGCTTTTGAAGGCTCAGGGAAAGGCCAATACCGAGATCAAAGAGATAAAGAATCTCAAAAAGAAGCTTATGCAGGAGATCGTTGATAATACAGACGAAAACTCCGAGCTTTCCCCGGACGAAAAGGATAAGAAGGCTTCAGAAAATACCAGGCTTATTGCAGAGTGCAATGAAAAGATAGAAAAATACGAGGATGATATGTTGGATCTTCCCCGTGAAATAGATCAGGCAAACAGAGCTCTTATGATGGAGCTTATGAGAAATTCCTACGATGTTCTTAAGATAAACGAGATGGATATCAAGGACACCGCTCAATGGATAACGAAGGTCAGAATAGAGCTTAAAAAACGCCTTGTTAAAAAGGTGGATATGGAAACCCAGAACCAGGAGATATATTCCTATATGCACGATATCTTCGGGGCTGAGGTGATAGAGCTCTTTGACATGACATATAAGGACACGACGATCAAATGAGTACGGTAAGATATGAAAGGGTATATGCCGAGGTTTCCCTTGACAATCTTCATTATAATTTTGAAAACATCAAAAATGCAGTAAATCCTTCGTCAAAACTGATGGCCGTTATTAAGACGGACGGCTACGGACACGGAGCAATTCCCATAGCAAAGGAGCTTTCAAAGGATGAAAGGCTTTATGGTTTTGCGGTAGCAACGGCGGATGAGGCCTTTATTTTAAGAAAGGCCGGTATCACGAAGGATATTCTGATTCTTGGATATACATTTCCTTCTGACTACGAGGAGATGATCCGTGAGAACATTTCCTTTACGGTCTTTAAGGAAGATATGGCCCGTGAGATTTCAGATGCCGCTTGCAGGCTTTCATTTGAAGGCAAAGAATATAAGGCTAAGGTACACCTTAAGCTTGATACCGGAATGGGAAGGATAGGGATCATTCCATCAAAGGAAAGCATTCCCTTCGTTAAAACGCTTCTTTCGCTTCCGGGAATTTCACTTACCGGTATGTTTTCGCATTTTGCGAAGGCGGATGAAGAGGATCATGAGCCTACCAGGGTTCAGTTTGATAAATATATAGGCTTTGCAGAGCTTATTAAGAAGGAATTAGATTACGACATTCCCATAAAGCATATATGCAACTCCGCAGGAATAATCGAGTTCCCGGAATATAACCTTGATATGGCCAGGGCGGGCATAATCCTATATGGTTTATGGCCCTCAAATGAAGTAAGTAAAGATAAAGTTAAGCTTAAGCCTTTATTATCTCTTTATTCAAAGATAGTTTATATAAAAGAAATAAAGGAAGAGACCGGAATAAGCTACGGCGGAACCTTTAAGGCAAAGCCGGGGATGAAGGTTGCAACAGTTCCTGTAGGTTACGGCGACGGCTATCCCAGGATGCTCTCAAATAAGGGATATGTACTTGTTAAAGGATGCAAATGCCCGATACTTGGCCGGGTCTGCATGGATCAGTTCATGATAGACGTTTCAGAGGTGGATGCTCATGAAGGGGACAGGGTCACACTTATCGGTAAAGACGGTGATGAAATGATCACCATAGAGGACTTAGGTGAGCTTTCAGGAAGATTTAATTACGAGCTTGCCTGCGACCTTGGAAAGAGGATTCCCAGGGTCTACACCATTAATGGAGAAGTTGTTTTAACTAAAGATTACAATAATGATTTTTAAAGGAGATAAATTTTATGTCAGGACATTCAAAATTTGCAAACATTAAGCACAAAAAGGAAAAGAACGATGCCGCTAAGGGTAAGATCTTCACTATCTTAGGACGTGAGATCGCAGTTGCCGTTAAGGAAGGCGGTCCCGATCCTGCAAATAACTCAAAGCTTGCACAGGTTATAGTTAAGGCCAAGGCAAATAACATGCCCAACGATACAATTGATCGTGGTATTAAGAAGGCTGCCGGCGACATCAATAACGTTAACTACAAGCACATCACTTACGAAGGCTATGGCCCCAAGGGTGTTGCAATTATCGTAGAGACCCTTACAGATAACCAGAACAGAACAGCTGCCAATGTAAGAAATGCCTTCACAAAGGGCTACGGCAATATGGGTACCACAGGCTGCGTATCCTTTATGTTTGATGAGAAGGGTCAGATCATCATAGACAAGGAAGAATATGACGGAGATGCAGATGAGCTTATGATGATGGCTCTTGATGCAGGCGCCGAGGATTTTGCTGAAGAGGATGACAGCTTTGAGATAATAACAGCTCCCGATGATTTTGATGCTGTTTTAAAGGCTATGGTTGATGCGAACATCCCCATGGTTTCATCTGAAGTTACCTTCATTCCCCAGACCTATGTCAGCTTAACCGATGAGCAGGATATCAAGAACATCAATAAGACTCTTGATCTTCTTGATGAGGATGATGACGTTCAGGCTGTATACCATAACTACGAAGAATAATTTTCTATATATTTGCGAAGGGCAGGAAATATAAATGAGACAGGAAACCAAATGTATTCAGAGTGGATATGAACCTAAGAACGGGGAGCCCCGTATCTTACCCATTATCCAGAGCACAACATTCAAATACACGGACTCGGAGGCAATGGCAAGACTTTTTGATCTTGAGGATTCCGGATATTTTTATACCAGACTTGCTAACCCCACCAATGATACCGTAGCTAAAAAGATATGCGATCTTGAGGGCGGCGCAGCTGCCATGCTTACAAGCTCAGGTCAGGCTGCTAACTATTTTGCGGTATTTAATATTGCCGAAGCAGGAGACCATATCATCCTTACTTCATCTATTTACGGTGGAACCTTTAATCTGCTTACCTGCACACTTAAAAAGCAGGGAATCGATTGCACTGTTGTTGATCCTGAGATAAGCCCTGAGGAGCTTGATAAGTGCTTTAAGGAGAATACCAAGTGCGTATTTTCGGAGAGTGTTTCCAATCCCTCACTTATAGTTCTTGATTTTGATAAATTCGTTAAGGCTGCACATGAGCACGGTGTTCCCATGATAGTTGATAACACCTTCCCTACACCCATAAACTGCAGACCCTTTGAATACGGTGTTGATATTGTTACCCATTCAACCACCAAATATATGGATGGTCATGCAATGACAGTTGGCGGATGTATCGTTGATTCAGGTAATTTTGACTGGATGAAGTATCCTGATAAATTCCCCGGACTTACTAAGCCGGATGAGTCTTATCACGGTCTTGTATTTGCCGAGAAATTCGGAAAGGCTGCTTATATCACAAAGGCTACGGCCCAGCTTATGAGAGACTTAGGCTCTATTCAGGCTCCCATGAATGCATTTCTTCTTAATGTTGGTCTTGAGACCCTGGCTCTTCGTATGGAAAGACATGTATCAAATGCTCAGAAGGTTGCTGAATTCTTAGAGGCTAATGAAAAGGTAGCATGGGTTAATTATCCCGGACTTAAGTCAAATAAATACTATGATCGCGCAAAGAAATACATGCCCAATGGAACCTGCGGTGTTATTTCCGTAGGAATCAAGGGTGGAAGAGCGGCTGCTGAGAAATTTATGAGCAATTTAAAGCTTGCAGCAGTTGTTACTCATGTTGCGGATGCAAGGACCTGCGTGCTTCATCCTGCTTCACACACCCACAGACAGTTAACCGATGAGCAGTTAAAGGATGCGGGAATCGCTCCTGAAATGATCAGATTAAGTGTTGGAATCGAGCATGTTGACGACATAATAGAAGATCTTGAAGCTGCACTTAATACAATCTAATTAAGGTTTTATGAATTCAGGCAGAAAACACAGGTTAATCTTTTATACAATCACTCTTTTAAGCTTTGCGATAAGAATGCTGTATTATCTTTTTGATTTTGACGGCATAATTGACAGCTATGGCTTATTTGACTCTGCCTTAAACCGTATAGACAGCAGGGATTATGTACTTTCATCAGGCCTTGGCTTTGCCTATACCAATGCCTGCGCGAAGGTGCTTAGCAGATTCGGACTTAATATCGATGTTGTTTTTATCTGGCAGGTATTTTTAGAGGTAATTGCGATATCTCTCTTTTTCTGGGGCGCTATCTATATCTGGGGAACCGTAAGTGCGACGGTTATGACACTTATTTTTATGCTGTCCCCTGTATTTTTAGATTCCTGCCTTGTGGTTTCGCCTGAAGAGTATTTTTTGTTTTATTTCTCGATACTTTTTTATATCCTTGCGCATTTTTACACCTATACCCGAAGACATAGCTGGTTTCGAAGCTCCATAGGAGAAATACTTATACTTATAATGGGCTTCTTCGCAGGGATGCTTATAACCTGGAGTTATTTAGGCTTTTTTGCTTTTATCATTATGATCTATGTGGTTTTAAATAACTACAGGATAAACGATGATAAGAGCAATATTCTTGTAATGTCCACTGAGGACCTTGATGAAAAGGATCAGGTCATGGGCGGCACGACCCAGATATTTATGCTCTTTCTCGGGGCTTTAATAGGAATGTTCTTTACCCTGCTTAAATATACAGGCTATACAGGATATACGATAGTTGAGCAGTTTAACTGGTGGAGAAAGCAGTTCCTTGCACTTCCCGGAAGGGCAATGGATACAAACACTGTTTTTGCAGTGAACCTTCTGTTTTGCTTATCTGCGGCGATCATTACCAATGCTATCATGGTTGTTGTAAACGAAAAGAAAGAACTTAAGAGGCAGGCTGAGCTTGAAGAAATAAGGCAGGCTGAACTAAAAACAGAGGGAGGTGCCTTCGTTGACAGAGATAACACCTCATCAGATGAATATTTTGTTACTAAGGACGGAAGAACGGTTCAGTACCTTAAAGAGCCCCTTCCCGGACCTAAGAAGCACGTTCATAAAGAACTTAAATTTGATATCGAAGAAATAGGAAAAGAAAACGAATCTGTTCGAATAACAACCCAGGCTGTTTATGAGGATATGTCAGCGGACATGCTAAAGGCAGCCGAAGGAATCGAAAACGTGGTAAGGCTTAATCCACAAGAGAAAGAGACCAGGCTTGAAAAGATAGTAATACTTTCAAATCCTGATAAGTCCTATGAAGGCTTTAACGATGTAAAGGTTTCAGCTGATGAATTTGACCTTTTTGATGATAACGCCGGAGATTTTGAAGATTTTGAGATAAACGACGTTGCAAGGCTTGAACATGATGAATCTGAATTTGATTTTGGCATCAATGCAGATGATGATTTTGATTTTGAATAAGTAAGACTTAAAGATAAATGGCACAAAAGAAAACAACAAGACAATCGAATACAGGAAGAAGTTCCTCGGGAAGAAGCACGAGTACGTCAGGAAGAAGTACTTCAGGAAGTAGCACTTCAGGAAGATCCGGAAGCTCAAGAAGTACATCATCAAGAACATCTTCGAATAAGAGAAATACCTCCTCAAGGTACGTAAAAGAGACCGAGCCTATGTCGGATGAGCTCATTAATGAGATCGTTCTTATTGCTATAGGAGCACTTGCGGTATTTTTATTTTTATGCAATTTTAAGATCCTTGGCCGCTTCGGAAATGCCATAAGCAATCTGACCTTCGGCGTTTTCGGGCTTCCAAACTATATCATGCCTCTTATCGTTGCATTCCTTGTGATATTCTCAATGGTAAATCAGGGAAATTCCATCGCTTTAAGAAAGACTATAGCTTCGATACTTCTATATCTTAATGTTGCGATGGTGTGTGAACTTATTTCAAACACACCTGATAAGAATGCTTCCTATAGTGCCTCTGATATTTACGGATTTGCATCCACGAATCATAAGGGCGGCGGATTCTTCGGCGGAAGTCTTGCGTTTTTAGGCGTTAAGTTACTTGGTATGGTAGGAACGATACTTCTTATCATTGCAGTTACGATAATATGCCTTATCATAATAACCAATCGCTCCTTCGTTAAGTCCGTAAAAACAGGCTCTAAATTCGCCTACGAAAAGGGCGCTGATTCTGCCCGCAAGGTACGTGAGGTTAACGACAGAAGGCGTGACATAAGCGCTGAAAAGAGACGCCAGAGAGAGGAAGAGCGAAGGCTTAGAAAGGAAGAAGAAGAGGCTAATTCCATCCTTGTTTCCGGTGTTAAGAACTATTCCTTCGTTAAGGAAGAGGAAGAATATTCTCCAGAAAATCCCGTTATTGAGCACGAGGATATCCATGAGATCAATATTACCAATCTTGAAGAGGAATATGATAACAGAGAGATCGATATAAAGATAAACGGTATGGAAGAGGTAACTGTTCCCGAAGAATCATATGTTTATGAGGAACCCGAGGAAATCATAGAGGAGATAGATCCTGAAGAGTACTTCGATGAGGATGCTGACGAAGATGCGCCCATGCCTGTTGCTAAGGTTAAGAGCAATATAAGGCCTGAAAGCGTAGAAAGCGCGCTTGACAGCATTGATAATAACGAATACCAGTCCGGAACAACAGAGAATGCAAGCTTTAAAAATGCCATGTCATCCGGAAGCATATTTGCAAGTGGGGACCACGAGGCAACAAACGGAGGCCGCACCTTCGGTTCATCTTCAGGGGATGCCAAGGAGGCCTATAAGGAGGCTCCCAAGCCTGTAAAAGCATCTAAGCCTTATCAGAAGCCTCCCTTAACCCTTCTTAAAAAGGGAACAGCTCCTAAAAACGGCAATCAGAATGAATTAAGGGCTACGGCAACCAAACTTGAAGAGGTATTAAAGAGCTTCGGCGTTAAGGTTACAGTTACCGAGATAAGCCAGGGACCTGCCGTTACCAGGTATGAGATGATTCCTGAAACAGGTGTTAAGGTTTCAAAGATAGTATCTTTGGCAGATGATATAAAGCTAAATCTTGCAGCTGCTGATATACGTATAGAAGCACCTATTCCCGGAAAGGCTGCAATAGGAATCGAAGTTCCCAATAAGGAGAGCTCAGCCGTAATGCTAAGAGACCTTCTTGAGGCGAAGGAGTTTGAGGAGAGCAAGTCAACCATATCCTTTGCAGTAGGTAAGGACCTTGCAGGTAAGGTTGTTGTTGCTGATATCGGAAAGATGCCTCATATGCTTATTGCAGGTGCAACAGGCTCCGGTAAATCAGTATGCATAAATACTCTAATTATGAGTATCCTTTATAAGGCTAACCCGGATGAGGTTAAGCTCATAATGATAGATCCTAAGGTAGTTGAGCTTTCAGTTTATAATGGAATTCCCCATCTTCTTATTCCCGTTGTTACGGATCCCAAGAAGGCTTCGGCAGCACTTGCCTGGGCGGTTTCAGAGATGAACGACAGATATAAGAAATTCGCGGATTACGGAGTAAGGGATCTTAAGGGCTATAACGAAAAGATAAAGGATGAAAAGGACATAAACGGCAATCCCATTAAGCCTATGTTTAAGCTAATAGTCATAGTAGATGAGCTTGCAGATATGATGATGGTTGCAGGCAAAGAGGTTGAGGAATCAATCTGTCGTCTGGCTCAGCTTGCAAGAGCTGCGGGAATCCACCTTATCCTTGCAACCCAGCGACCCTCTGTTGATGTTATTACAGGTCTTATTAAGGCTAATATGCCATCACGTGTTTCCTTTGCGGTTTCATCAGGAGTTGATTCAAGGACGATTCTTGATATGAACGGCGCTGAAAAGCTTCTTGGTAAGGGAGATATGCTCTTTTATCCCCAGGGCTATACCAAGCCTGCCAGAGTGCAGGGTGCCTTCGTTTCCGATGAAGAGGTTTCTGAGGTTGTAAGCTTTCTTAAGAATCAGCAGCTTGGAAACATAGATGAGGTTGATATATCAGGTACCATAGAGAAAATGGCAAGTTCACAGGGCGGTGGATCTTCGGCCGGTGGAGGAGCCTCAGGAGATTCTGAGTCCGATATGGATGAATATTTTGCAGATGCAGGAAGGATAATCGTTGAATCCGGCAAGTGCTCGATCGGAATGCTCCAGCGTAAGTTTAAGATTGGCTTTAACAGGGCTGCCAGGATCATGGATTCACTATCTGAATACAATGTTGTTGGTCCTGAAGAAGGAACAAAGGCAAGAGCCATACTTATGACTCCTGAAGAGTTTGAAGAATTTTTAAATACATTAAATAATTAATATATATTTAGGCACGAGGTGAAGCATGAAAAGTGATATTGAAATTGCCCAGGAGGCAAAGCTTCTTCCAATTAAAGAAGTTGCTTCCAAACTTGGGATAAGCGAGGATGATCTTGAATTATACGGAAAGTATAAGGCTAAGCTTTCAAATGAATATCTTGATTCCTTAAAGGATAAAAAGGACGGAAAACTTATTCTTGTTACAGCCATCAATCCAACACCTGCAGGTGAAGGAAAGACCACTACTACGGTTGGTTTAGGCTGCGCGTTTAATAAGCTTAATAAGAGCGTTATCATGGCGCTTCGTGAGCCCTCTTTAGGTCCCTGCTTCGGAGTAAAGGGCGGAGCTGCAGGAGGAGGATATTCCCAGGTCGTTCCCATGGAGGACATTAACCTTCATTTTACAGGCGATTTCCATGCGATCACTTCAGCCAACAATCTTCTTTGTGCCCTTATTGATAATCACATTCAGCAGGGAAATTCTCTTAATATCGATTCAAGGCAGATAGTATTTAACAGATGTCTTGATATGAACGACAGAGCGTTACGTAATATTGTTGTGGGTCTTGGAAATAAGACGGATGGCTTCGTAAGAGAGGACCACTTTAATATAACCGTAGCTTCCGAGATCATGGCTATCCTTTGTCTTTCCAATGATATGGAGGATCTAAAGGAGAGGCTTTCAAAGATAATAGTTGCTTATAACTATGATAATATGCCTGTAACTGCCAAGGATCTAAATGCTGTTGGTGCTATGGCAGCCCTTCTTAAGGATGCCTTAAAGCCCAATCTGGTACAGACACTTGAGAACACACCTGTACTTATCCATGGCGGTCCCTTTGCTAATATCGCACATGGCTGTAATTCCGTTATTGCAACCAAGGCAGGCCTTAAGATGGCAGATTACTGTATCACGGAGGCAGGGTTCGGCGCAGATTTAGGCGCTGAGAAGTTCCTTGACATTAAGTGCAGGAAGGCTTCTCTTAAGCCTGACTGCGTGGTTTTAGTTGCAACCGTCAGGGCTCTTAAGTATAATGGCGGCGTTCCTAAGGCTAATCTTAATGAGGAAAACCTCGAGGCATTAAAGAAGGGTATCTGCAACCTTGAAAAGCACATTGAGAACTTGAAGCTTTACGGTGTGCCTGTGGTTGTTACATTAAACCATTTCTATACGGATTCAGAAGCTGAGCTTAAGTACATTCAGGATTTCTGCGAGGAGAGAAGCTGTGAGTTTGCGCTTTCAGATGTATTCCTTAAGGGCGGCGAAGGCGGAATAGAGCTTGCTAAGAAGGTTATATCTTCAATCGAAAATAAGCCTTCGGAATTTAAGATGCTCTATGAAGATTCGGACACTATTGAAGAGAAGATCAATAAGATCGTTACAAAGATATACGGCGGAGATAGAGTTACATATTCTCCCAAGGCGCAGAAGGCTTTAAAGAAATTAAAGGAGCTTTCATACGATTCACTTCCCGTATGTATGGCAAAAACACAATATTCCTTATCCGATGATGCCACAAAGTTAGGGCGTCCCGAGGGCTTCACGGTTAATGTAAGGGATATGTATGTAAGTGCAGGAGCAGGCTTCATCGTTGCCTTAACTGGAGATATCATGACAATGCCCGGATTACCTAAAGCTCCGGCAGCATTTAACATTGACGTGGTTGACGGACATATCACAGGTCTTTTTTAAGCAATATATTTATGTAAAGATAAGGGGAAATCAGATGACAAATATTATTGACGGTAAGGCAATAAGTACAAAGATCAAGGATGAGCTTAAGGAGAAGGTTCTTAAGCTTAAGGAGGAAGGCATTAACGTATGTCTTGCGGTCATCCAGGTAGGCGATGATCCTGCAAGCTCTGTTTATGTAAGGAATAAAAAGAAGGGCTGCGAATACATAGGGATTGATTCCTTAAGCTATGAGCTTCCCGAAAGTACCACCGAGGAAGAACTGCTTGAGCTTATTAATAAGCTTAATGCTGATGATAAGGTAAACGGTATCCTTGTTCAGCTTCCCCTTCCTTCACACATTGATGAAAATAAGGTAATAAAGACAATCAGTCCTTTAAAGGATGTGGATGGTTTTCATCCTGAGTCAGTAGGAGCCCTTGTTATTGGACAGAAGGGCTTTGTTTCATGCACACCTGCCGGCATAATCGAACTCCTTAAAAGATCCGGAGTTTCAATAAAGGGCAAGGAATGCGTTGTCTTAGGAAGAAGCAATATAGTGGGTAAGCCCATGAGCATCTTAATGCTTCGTGAAAATGCTACTGTTACAATAGCCCATTCAAAGACTGAAAATTTAAAAGAGGTCTGCAAAAGAGCGGACATCCTTATCGTGGCAATTGGAAAGCCTAAGTTCGTAAACAGTGAATACGTTAAAGAGGGCGCCTGCGTTATAGATGTTGGAATAAACAGAAACGAAGATAATAAGCTCTGCGGAGACGTTGACTATGAGGATGTTTTCCCTCACTGCTCATACATTACACCTGTACCAGGAGGAGTTGGCCCCATGACTATAGCCATGCTCCTTAATAACTGTGTTGAATCAGTAAATATCCAGAATATAAAGTAGAATATATTTTTAAAATATGAAGTGTCCCGAATGTGGGTATGAAATACCCGAAGGCCATCTTCTTTGTGAAAAATGCGGGTATGAGATAAATATTGTACCTGATTTTGATATAGAGGTGGAAAACAGCATATCGGAAACCCTTTCAAATATAGTAAGTGAAATAGAGCCTGAAAAAAAGACTTCTTCGGATAAGGATGAGAAAAAAGAGGATGTGACCGAAAAGAAAAACGAGCCCTCCGATGAGGATCTGGTTGATGATTTCTTTAAGGATGAACATTCAATAAGGCCTAAGTCAAAGAAAGGGATAATTCTCGCAGTTATCTTAGCTGCGGTATTTTTCATATGCATTTTTTTAGTTGTTCTTTTTGTTTATCATGATAATTCGGTTGATTATCAGATAAAGAAGGCACAGAGTGCTTTGGAGAATCAGAACTTTGATAAAGCCTTTTCATATATTGAAAGAGCGAAAGCAATTGAGCCTCAGAACGTAAATATTAAATACGAGGAAGCAAATGCAAAATACCTTTCCGGGGATGCAGATGGCGCAATCGATATTGCTATTGAAACATTAAATAATAAGGCTCTCGAGGACGATACCAAGGTGCTTTTTTATGAGGTTCTGGTTAATGCCTATAAAGATAAGGGCGATTATGAAAAGATAGCATCCCTTATAAATGAATCTGATTCAGAACTTGTTTTGGAAGAATTTAAAGAATATGCGGCCCCTGCGCCTGAAATTTCCGTTCCCACGGGAAACTATGATGCTAACACGATAGTTTTGCTTTCGGATCAATCAGAAGGAAATATATATTACACACTTGACGGGATAAGTCCTTCGAAGGAGCATGGAACTCTATATACAGGAGAAATCCTTCTTGAAAAGGGAGAATTTGATCTTAGGGCCGTATTTGTCAATCAGTACGGAATTTCCTCTGAAGTTTCAAATGCCTATTATCTTATTGATGTGCTTATTCCTGAGGTTCCAGTCATAACTCCCGAGTCCGGAGATTATACAAGCGAATTTACCATCAAAGCAACTGCCGTTAATATGGATGAAAAGATATATTATACGACTGACGGCTCTGTTCCCGATGAGGAAAATGGAACACTCTATGAAGGCCCCATATATCCTCCGGTTGGAAAGTCTAACTTCTCATTTGTCAGCATTTCAGAGGACGGGATTGCCTCAGAGGTTGTAAGCAGAAGCTTTGATCTTACCCTTAATGCCAATATTAAACCATCTGATGCTCCTGCATATCTTATTAAGGATCTTATAGAAGCCGGTAAGCTTTCTGATGCTGAGGGAAGGAATATTGAGGGCTCCGGAAAGTATTCCTATGTTTATAATTCAACGGTTGTAATTAAGGGCGACGGATATTATTATAGTTTGGTTGAGTATTTTACAGACAATAACGGTTCAAAGTCTGTAAATACTGAGTATATGTATGCCATTGATCCATATACCGGTGCAGGATCATATCTTTTTACGGATGAATTGGGGAACATGTTCCTTGTTCCATTTCAATAGGTGATTTTCTTAGGAAGGAGAAGATTATATGTATGAGATTTTAAAAAAGGAGGAGCTTACAAATAACATCTATATGATGGTAGTTAAGGCTCCCAGGGTTGCCAAAAGTGCGCTGCCCGGACAGTTTGTTATAGTTAGGATGGACGATAAGGCGGAAAGGATTCCCCTTACGATCTGCGATTATGACAGGGAAAAGGGAACCATCACCATCGTGTTCCAGTCTGTGGGTGCAGGAACCTTTATGATGGCATCTCTTAACGAAGGAGATTCTTTCCATGATTTCGTTGGTCCTTTAGGCAGACCTTCTGAGTTTACTGAGGAAGATATAGCTTCTTTGAAGAACAAAAAGATATTATTCGTAGCAGGCGGTGTTGGAACAGCTCCCGTTTATCCTCAGGTTAAATGGCTTAAGGAAAACGGTGTTGATTCTGACGTTATCATAGGCTTTAAGAATAAGGATTTCGTTATTCTTGAGGATGAACTTAAGGCAGTTGCCACTAACCTTTATGTAACAACTGATGACGGTTCCTATGGCAGAAACGGAATGGTTACCAAGGTGATCGATGACCTTTATGCAGAGGGTAAGAAGTACGATGTATGCGTAGCAATCGGTCCCATGATCATGATGAAGTTTGTATGTAAGACTACCGAGAAGTATGATCTTCCCACAGTTGTTTCCCTTAACCCCATTATGGTTGACGGAACAGGAATGTGCGGTGCCTGCCGAGTTACCGTTGGAGGCGAGGTTAAGTTCGCTTGTGTTGACGGTCCTGAATTTGACGGCCATAAGGTTGATTTTGACCAGGCTATGCAGAGATCAACAATATATAAGACAATAGAAGGTCGTACCTATCTTGAAGCCAAAGAGGGCAATACACATCACGGTAATTGCGGAAACTGTCAGTAATCAAAGGAGTTTAATATGGACGTATTAAAGAAAGTACCTGTTAGAGAGCAGGATCCCAAGGTAAGAGCAACCAATTTCGAGGAGGTTTGCCTGGGATATAATAAAGATGAGGCTATGGAAGAGGCCTCAAGATGTATCAACTGTAAGAATGCACAGTGCATTAAGGGATGTCCCGTATCCATCAACATTCCCGAATTCATACACGAGGTTAAAGAGGGAGACTTTGAAAAGGCCTACGAGGTTATTTCTGAAAGTTCAGCACTTCCTGCAGTTTGCGGAAGAGTTTGTCCCCAGGAATCGCAGTGTGAGGGTAAGTGTATCAGAGGTATAAAGGGTGAGCCTATTTCAATAGGTAAGCTTGAAAGATTCGTAGCCGACTATGCCTCTTCTAACGGAATTAAGCCTAAGAAGGCTGAATCCTTAAACGGAAAGAAGGTTGCCGTTATCGGTTCAGGCCCTGCAGGTCTTACCTGTGCAGGAGACCTTGCAAAGCTTGGCTATGAGGTTACTATTTTCGAAGCACTTCACGAGCCCGGCGGAGTTTTGGTTTACGGTATTCCCGAGTTCAGACTTCCCAAGCAGAAGATAGTTGCCAAGGAAATAGAGAATGTTAAGTCACTTGGCGTAAAGATAGAGACCAACGTTGTTGTTGGTAAGTCTGTAAAGATAGACGAGCTCTTAGAGGACGAAGGCTTTGACGCAGTATTCATTGGCTCAGGTGCCGGACTTCCCAAGTTCATGGGAATCCCCGGAGAGCAGTCAAACGGTGTGTTCTCAGCTAATGAGTATTTAACAAGATCTAACCTTATGAAGGCCTTTGATGAAACTTCTAATACTCCTATCATGAGAGGTCAGAAGGTTGCAGTTGTAGGCGGCGGTAACGTTGCAATGGATGCTGCAAGAACAGCTTTAAGACTTGGTGCTGAGGTTCATATTGTTTACCGTCGTTCCGAGGAAGAGCTTCCTGCCAGAGTTGAAGAGGTACATCACGCTAAGGAGGAAGGCATCATATTTGACCTTCTTACAAACCCCGTTGAGATCTTAGCAGACGAAAAGGGCTGGGTTAACGGAATAAGATGCATTAAGATGGAGCTTGGAGAGCCTGATGCATCCGGCAGAAGAAGACCGGTTGAGGTTCCCGGTTCTGAATTTGATATTCCCGTTGATACTGTTATCATGTCACTTGGAACATCACCTAACCCTCTTATCAGTTCCACAACAAAGGGACTTGAGGTTAACGGCCGTAAGTGTATCATCGCTTCCGAGGATACAGGTGCTACCTCCAAGGAAGGTGTTTATGCAGGTGGTGATGCTGTTACAGGTGCTGCAACCGTTATCCTTGCAATGGGTGCAGGTAAGGCTGCTGCAAAGGGTATCCACGAATATTTAAGTAAGTAATTTTTTAATAGGGCCGGTTTTTGCCGGCCTTATTTTTTTACTTTTTTAAAAATCCTCTTAAGAGAATCTTAAGAATCTTAATAGTTTTAGGTTAATAATTTCCTGGTTTAATATAATTAACACGAAAGGAGCAGTATGCTTAATATCCTTGTTTGCGATGATGATAAAGAGATAGTTGATGCGATCGAGATCTATTTAACGGGAGAGGGCTATAACATCCTGAAGGCCTATGATGGTATTGAAGCCCTTGAAACTCTTAAAAAGAACAATGTAGAGCTTGTCCTAATGGACATTATGATGCCCAACATGGACGGAATAAGAGCGACCCGTAAGATAAGAGAGACCTCGTCAGTACCCATTATATTTTTGTCAGCAAAATCAGAGGACACAGATAAGATCCTGGGACTTAATATAGGCGCGGATGATTATATAACAAAGCCCTTTAATCCCTTAGAGCTTATCGCAAGGGTTAAAGCTTCCCTTAGAAGATATACTGAGCTTGGTAATCTTAATGTTACTGACAATGCGGTATTTTCTTCAGGTGGACTTATCATAAACGATGATGATAAGACGGTCAGCGTAGACGGAAGAGATGTTAAGCTTACACCTATTGAGTACAATATTCTGCTTCTTCTTGTTAAGAACCAGGGAAAGGTCTTTTCAATCAATCAGATATACGAAAGCATATGGAATGAGGATGCCGTTTCTGCAGAGAATACGGTGGCGGTTCATATTAGGCATATCCGTGAAAAGATAGAGATCGATCCCAAGGAGCCCAGATACCTTAAGGTTGTATGGGGAGTTGGCTACAAGATAGAAAAGCTATAGGCTTTTCCGGGAGATTTTTATGAAGAGATTTTTACTTAATCTTTTGGCAATGGTGAGTATGGTTAGTGCTTCCATATTGTCACTTAATTTAACTGAATTTAAGTCTTTTTCTTATGATACCTATAAGGGAGAGTACGAGGTAACACTTGATTCCGAGGACGGGAATGTTTCTTTTGAGGATTCGGACCTTGCAAGCACCCTTTTGGGGACCGCTGTATCGGACGTTATAGATTATGCAGGAACTGAGGATGAGATAGCATCCCCTGAATTTAAGGAAACTGTGTCCGGTAACAGTATTCTTAACAGCGATAATAATTCCCTTTACACAACAAGGGCTTCTCTTAAGGAATATCTTGATAATGGGAACATCAATTATTATGTCTGCGAAAGGGAAGGAGACAGTGAAGTAATCCACACTAATCTTTCAAACTACACTCAGAATGATGAAGATGATGTTAAGAACCTTATTGATTCATCTTCAATATATATTTATTTAAACGGAAGTGAACATTCCTACGAGAGTAATTCCCTTATTTCAGAGAACACAGTATATAAGCTTTTTGAAAATTCAGATTATGAATTCCCCAAGGATACTGTTCTTGCAGTAGGACTTAAAGAAACTCCTTCAAACGGAAGCGATGGAATATACGAAGCCAAGGCTCTTTATGATAATTACGCTGATTATTATTACATAAAGATAGCAGCGCTTATAATCTGTATATTTATCTATATACTTTCAATGGTGATCCTTACTGTTTCTGATAAAAAGAAAAGAACACTTGATAGCATTCCCATAGAGGTAAGGCTTATTCTTCTTGGGGCTTTGGCCGCTTTAGCTGCCGTTTTAAATAAGTATCATGATGAGGTAGTTAAGACTCTTAAGAGCCTTATAGTTACTGATCCTTATATTGCTTACGGGATCCTTGCGATTATCTTTATTATCATTCAGCTACTTATAGTATTTTTCTATCTGGGCTTTGTGCGCAGGCTTAAAAATAAGCTTATATTAAAGACCTCCCTTATAGGGAAATTTGTCAGGGAAAGCTATGAAAACACCGATTCGGTATTAAAGGGTATAGTTCCCTCACTTATAGTGCTTTTGCTTAATGCACTATGTTTATATTTTATATTTGATAAAAAGATATATCTTTTGCTTATTGCACTTTTTGCCCTGGATATCCTTTATATTTATCTTAACTATATTAATGTTAAGGAGCGCTCTAAGATAATCGAGGTTATCAAAAAGATATGCGAAGGCGACCTTAGCGCAAAGGCTGATGAAGAGAATTCCCACTTTGATAATAAGAATCTTTCGAAGGCGGTAAATAATATCGGAAACAGTGTTAACGCAGCGGTCATGACCTCCATGAAGGATGAGAAGATGAAGTCAGATCTTATCACAAATGTGTCCCATGACCTTAAGACCCCGCTTACTTCTATAATCAATTATGTGGATCTTTTAAAGAGAGAGCATATTGATAACGAAAGGGCTGTTAATTACATTAATATCCTGGATGAGAAGTCCCAGAGGCTAAAGCAGCTTACAGATGACCTGGTTGAAGCATCAAAGATAAGTTCAGGAAACATAGTTATAGAGAATGAAAGGCTTAATGTTAAAGAACTCCTTTCAATGGCCTCAGCTGAATTCGTTGATAAATTAAACGAAAGAGGATTAAGCATAGTTGGAAGGGCACAAGAGGGTGAAGCCTTCATAATGGCCGACTCAAGGAGCATATACAGGGTACTTGAGAATCTCTTTACCAACATTTATAAATATGCCCTTGAAAATACAAGAGTTTATGTTGATATCATTAAGGCCGAAGGAAAGGTATGTATTTCAATTAAGAACATATCGGCAAATCCCTTAGAGGTATCACCTGATGAGCTTCTTGAAAGATTCGTTCGGGGAGATGAGTCCCGTACAACCGAAGGCTCCGGATTAGGTCTTTCAATTGCTAAGAACCTGACTGAAGCAATGGGCGGAGAGTTCCTTCTTAGCATAGATGGAGATCTTTTCAAGGCTGAGCTTGTATTTGATTCAGTTGAATAAAATAAAAGGCATAATAAAAGGATGGGAACAGTTAAATGTTCTCATCCTTTTTTATGCACAGGTTTATTTAAAAACGATTTATAAAATTACAATGTTTCGATAAGGGACTTTCTCTGATTATAATTTTCGAGAACGGTACGAATCTTCTCAGTAGGAGTATAAATATGAGACATTGATACGTCGTGGTTCATAAAGTCTATTATTGAAGCAAGGAACTTGGACATATCAGCCTCCACATAATAGGGGCGACTTAAAAGATCGGGAATCTGATAGGTAAGGTTTGTACATACAACCTTGTCAAAATAGCCCTTCTCATATGCCTCATCAAACTTCTGCATACCGTCTGTGAAAAGACCGAAGGTACAGCAGATATAAACCTTTCTGGCATTCATTTCCTTAAGCTGACGGGAGGTATCTAACATACTTCCGCCTGAGGAGATCATATCATCGATTATGATAACATCCTTACCGTCTATATTTTCACCTAAGAATTCATGTGCAACGATCGGGTTCTTTCCGTTAACGATGGTTGAGTAGTCACGTCTTTTATAGAACATACCGGTGTTAACACCTAAAACATTCGCAAAATAAACAGCCCTGTCAAGAGCACCCTCATCAGGTGAGATAACTATCATATGATCCTTATCTATGATCATATCCGGCTCGGTACGAAGAAGAGCACGGATGAACTGATAGGGAGGAATGAAATTATCAAAGCCTGTTAAAGGAGCGGCATTCTGAACCTTGGGATCATGTGCATCAAAGGTGATTATGGAATCAACACCCATTGCAGCAAGCTCTTCAATGGCATATGCACAGTCAAGGGACTCACGGCCGTTTCTCTTATGCTGTCTTCCTTCATAAAGGAAGGGCATTATAACGGTTACCCTGTGGGCTTTTCCGTCAAGGGAAGCGATTACTCTTTTAAGATCCTGGAAATGATCATCAGGAGACATGTGATTTATGAAGCCGTTCATCTTATAGGTGATGCTGTGATTGCAGACATCAACTAAGATATAAATATCTTTGCCTCGAACTGATTCGTTCATTACGGCCTTTCCTTCGCCGGAGCCGAATCTTAAGCACTTGGAATCCAGAATGTAATTATCCGCTTCATAACCCTGGAATGCAGGATCGTCCTTTGCAGGATGGTTTATTTCTTTCCTGAACTGTACAATGTATTTATTTACCTGATTTCCCAGCTTCGCTGCTGAATCAAGAACTATTAGCTTTAAGGGTGCTACGGGAATTGCATTTTCCAGATCTTTGACGTTTGCCATTAGAATACCTCTTTTTAGATTTAGTCTGAATACGGGTATATTTTAATATTGCCGGCGGTTTAGGTCAAGAAATTTTAAGGTTTACAATATTCTTTACCAAAGGTAAAATTATAGAGTATGTCTTTAAAGGTAGGTAAATAATGAAGAAAAAAGGAAAGCCGATAGTTGCGGTTGTTGGAAGACCCAATGTTGGCAAATCAACTCTTTTCAATACTCTTGCAGGGGAAAAGATTTCAATTGTAAAGGATACACCGGGAATAACCCGTGACAGGATATATGCAGACTGTACCTGGCTCGACCGTAATTTTACATTAATAGATACAGGCGGAATAGAGCCTGATTCCGGAGATATAATACTTTCACAGATGAGGGAGCAGGCCCAGATCGCCATTGATACAGCAGATGTTATCATGTTCATGGTGGATGTTAAGCAGGGACTTGTTGATGATGATTCAAAGGTAGCCGATATGTTAAGGCGTGCCAAGAAGCCTGTTGTCTTAGTTGTTAACAAGGTTGATGACTTTAAGAAATACGAAGCCGATGTTTATGAGTTTTATAATCTGGGCATCGGAGATCCCCATCCTGTATCTTCGGTTAACCAGCTTGGCTTAGGAGACCTTCTTGATGAGGTGGTTTCATATTTCCCTGATAAGTCTGATGCTGAGGATGAAGAGGATGATATAACAAGAGTTGCCATTATAGGTAAGCCCAACGTTGGTAAGTCTTCCCTTATTAATAAGCTTATAGGTGAGAACAGGCTTATAGTTTCAGATATCGCAGGCACCACAAGGGATGCGGTTGATACACATCTTAAATATAACGGTAAGGAATATATCTTTATCGATACAGCCGGCTTAAGACGTAAGAAGAACATCAAGGAAGAACTTGAGAAATATATGATCGTCCGCACAGTGGCAGCCGTTGAAAGAGCCGATGTTGTCATTATGATGATAGATGCGACCGAGGGCGTTACCGAGCAGGATGCAAAGATAGCAGGTATAGCTCATGAGCGCGGAAAGGGCTGCATCATAGCCGTTAACAAGTGGGATGCCATCGAGAAGGACAATAAGACCGTTAACGAATTCACTAATAAGATTCATCAGTATCTTTCATTTATGAATTACGCTGAGATCACATTTATCTCAGCAGAAACCGGACAGAGGATAGGAAAGCTCTATGAGCTTATCGATATGGTTTCCGAGAATCATTCAATGCGTATCCAGACCGGTGTATTAAATGAGATAATGACTGAGGCCGTTGCAATGCAGCAGCCGCCTACGGATAAGGGAAAGAGATTAAGACTCTTTTATATTACCCAGGCAGGTGTTAAGCCGCCTACATTTGTTATTTTCGTTAATTACAAATATCTTATGCATTTTTCATATACCAGATATATTGAAAACAGGATAAGGGATGCATTTGGTTTTAGGGGAACACCACTTAAAATCATAATCCGTGAACGGGGAGAGGAAAAGTAATGTTTAGGCTTGTTTGTATTCTTATTGGATATGTATTCGGCCTTTTTCAGACGGCTTTTATTGTAGGAAAGATAAAGGGCATTGACATAAGAGAGCACGGCTCCGGAAATGCAGGTACGACAAATACCATGCGTGTTCTGGGAACAAAGTCAGGTCTTATTGTTTTTTTAGGTGACTGCTTAAAATGTCTTTTTGCAGTTATAATCTGCGGCCTTATTTTTAAAAACTCACAGCCGGATGCTAAATACCTAATTAAGGTTTATGCGGCGCTGGGTGCGATAATCGGTCATAACTTTCCCTTTTATCTTAATTTTAAGGGCGGAAAGGGAGTTGCCTGTACAGCAGGCTTTATGTTTGGCTTTGACGGGTGGTTTACCCTTGTGGGACTTATAGAGTTTTTCTCTTTATTCCTTACAACCCACTATGTTTCCCTTGGTTCATTATTCGTATATCCTTATGTTCTTATTATGGAGATCATTATGGGACAGAACGGATATTTCAAGGGTTACCTTGGAAACGTTGTTCCGCAGAATTATCTTACGGAAATGTATATAGTTACATTCTGCCTTCTGCTTCTAACCACTTTCATGCACAGGGCAAATATAAAGCGCCTTCTTACCCATACCGAGAAGAAGACCTATCTTTTAACTAAAAACAAAGAAAAATATCAGGCTGAATTAGCAGCTCAGAATAAGGATAAATAAGGAGATTAAAATGGCAAAGATCGGTGTGATCGGCGCAGGAAGCTGGGGAAGCGCCCTTTCATTTCTTTTAAGCAATAACGGACATGAGGTAACGGTCTGGTCCTGCATTGAGGACGAAGTTAAGATGCTTAAGGAATGTCACGAGCAAAAGGATAAGCTCCCTGGAGTTAAGCTGCCGGATGATATGGTATTTACCTCTGACCTTAAAGAAGCAATGGATAATAAGGATGTTTTAGTCCTTGCGGTTCCTTCTCCCTTTACAAGGTCAACTGCGCATAATATGGCACCTTACTGTAAGGATGGTCAGATAATAGTCAATGTGGCAAAGGGAATCGAAGATTCTACACTAATGACATTATCAGAGATCATAGAGGAAGAGATACCTAACGCCAATGTATGTGTTCTTTCGGGACCGTCACACGCTGAGGAAGTTGGAGCCGGACTTCCCACTACCATCGTAGTAGGTTCAAAGAAGGAAGAGACTGCCAAGTACCTTCAGGGCATATTTATGTCAGAGGTATTCAGGGTTTATACAAGCTCAGATCTTAAGGGAATAGAGCTTGGAGCAGCACTTAAGAACGTTGTAGCATTAGCTGCTGGAATGGCTGACGGCTTAGGTTACGGAGATAATACCAAGGCTGCCCTTATAACAAGAGGAATTGCCGAGATAACAAGATTAGGTATTGCAATGGGCGGTCGAATTGAAACCTTTTATGGACTTACCGGAATTGGCGACCTTATAGTTACCTGCGCTTCAATGCATTCAAGAAACAGAAGGGCAGGGATCCTTATAGGCCAGGGTAAAACCTATGAAGAGGCAATGGAAGAGGTTCATCAGGTAGTTGAAGGCGTATATGCTGCAAAGGCAGGTCTTAAGCTTTCGCAAAAATATAACGTTCAGATGCCTATCGTAGAACTTACCAATAAGATCCTTTTTGAAAATGTTCCCGCAAAAAGCGCAGTTAAGGAATTGATGCTTAGGGAAGGCAAAGTTGAGAACTTAGACCTTCGTGCCTATTACGAAAAGAATGAAAACATTACCTGGTAATCAATGATCATTATTATAAATATATTTTAAGGAGAGAGAGAAATGACTATTTTTGATGAATTAAAGGAGCGTGGCTTACTTGCACAGCTCACAGATGAGGAAGAGATAAAGGAACTTATCAATAACGGTAAGGCTACTTTCTATATTGGCTTTGACCCCACTGCGGATTCCCTTCATGTAGGACACTTTATGGCTCTTTGCCTTATGAAGAGACTTCAGATGGCAGGAAATAAGCCCATAGCTTTGGTTGGCGGCGGTACAGGTATGATAGGTGATCCTTCCGGAAGATCAGACCTTCGTCAGGTTCTTACCAAGGAGACCATTGAGCATAACTGTAACTGCTTTAAGGAGCAGATGGGCAAGTTCATTGATTTTTCAGATGGCAAGGCCCTTATGGTAAATAATGCGGACTGGCTTCTTGATCTTAATTACATTGAGTTTATCAGGGATATAGGACCTCACTTCTCAGTTAACAACATGTTAAGAGCCGAGTGCTATAAGCAGAGAATGGAAAAGGGCTTAACCTTCCTTGAGTTTAACTATATGCTTATGCAGAGCTACGATTTCTATGAACTCTACAGAAGATACGGCTGCAATATGCAGTTCGGTGGTGATGATCAGTGGTCCAATATGCTTGGCGGCACTGAGCTTATCAGACGTAAATTAGGTAAGGATGCCTATGCAATGACAATAACCCTTCTCCTTAATTCCGAGGGAAAGAAGATGGGCAAGACCCAGAAGGGTGCCGTTTGGCTTGATCCCAATAAGACTTCGCCCTTCGAGTTCTATCAGTACTGGAGAAATGTTGATGATGCAGATGTTCTTAAGTGCATCAAGATGCTTACATTCCTTCCTCTTGAGGAGATCCGTCCTATGGAGAAATGGGAAGGCGCTGAGCTTAATAAGGCAAAGGAGATTCTTGCCTTCGAGCTTACAAAGCTTGTTCACGGTGAAGAGGAGGCCACAAAGGCTCAGGAGTCAGCAAGAGCAATCTTTACAAGCGGTAATGCTGCTGATATGCCTTCAACAACTCTTACCGAGGCTGATTTTAAGGAAGGAAAGATAGACATAAGCGGACTTTTGGTTGCTGCAGGTCTTGTAACTACAAGGTCTGAAGGAAGAAGAGCCGTTGAACAGGGCGGTGTTTCCATTAACGATGAGAAGATAACCGACTTTAAGGCTTCCTTCGAGCCTGCATTCTTTGAGGGTGATGGAATCGTTCTTAAGAGAGGTAAGAAGAACTTCCGTAAGATCGTTATGTAAGGAGCTACTTAATGAATAAAGTATACGAAAAATTAAACGCCTGCTACGAATCCGTTAAGGAAAGAATACCCTTCGAACCTAAGGTAGCCTTAGTTCTTGGCTCCGGCCTTGGAAACTATGCTGATTCCATGAGGGTAATTTCCGAGATTGATTATAAAGAGATAGAGGGCTTCCCCGTTTCAACTGTTCCCGGGCATGAGGGAAAGTTCATATTCGGCTATGTGGGAGAGGTTCCCGTAGTATGTATGAAGGGAAGAGTTCATTATTATGAAGGCTACCCTATAACCGACGTTGTGCTTCCCACCCGTCTTATGAGCATGATGGGTGCAAAGATATTATTCCTTACAAACGCTTCCGGCGGAATCAACAAGGACTATAAGGCCGGGGATTTTATGCTTATGACGGATCATATCTCTTTATTTGCACCGAATCCCCTTATCGGTCCTAATGTTGATGAAATAGGAACCAGGTTCCCGGATATGTCATCTGTATATTCAAAGAGACTTAATGACATAATAAGAAAAACTGCAGCTAAAAATAACATAGAGCTTAAGGAAGGGGTTTATGTTCAGCTTACAGGTCCTTCCTTCGAATCCCCTGCTGAGATAAGAATGCTTAGCACTTTAGGTGCTGATGCCGTCGGAATGTCCACGGTAGTTGAGGCAATTGCTGCAAATCACGCCGGAATGGAAATTTGCGGAATTTCATGCGTATGTAATCTTGCCGCAGGTATTTCGCCTACACCCTTATCCCACGAAGAGGTCCAGGCTGCAGGTAAAGCCGCTGCTCCTTTATTTGAGAAACTTGTAACAGATTCAATACTTAATTTTTAATACATTATGCAGAGAGAATTTAAAGAAGACGACGATAAAGTAACAAATGAAAAGCTGATTGCACTTTTAAAGGCAGTTCCGGTGCGTGATCTTATAAGCAATGCGATCCTTGCAAGAGAAAAGGCATATGCTCCTTATTCCGAATTTGCCGTTGGAGCCGCACTTTTAACTAAGGACGGAAAGACCTATCAGGGTGCAAACATAGAAAATGCCTCCTACGGAGCTACCATCTGTGCTGAAAGAAATGCTTTTTTCAGAGCCGTAAATGACGGAGTCCGCAATTTTAAGGCAATTGCCATAGTAGGCTCTAAGATGGGCAGAAGGGTAGATGAATTCGCATTCCCCTGTGGTATCTGCAGACAGGTTATGATGGAGTTCTGTGATCCTGAAAGCTTCGTTATCATAGTAGCCAAGTCAGAAACAGATTATAAGGTATATCTTTTAAAGGAACTGCTTCCCGAGGGCTTCGGTCCTTCTACAGTAAAAAGGAGTTAACATGCATATTAGATTCTACAACGCAAGGATCCTCTCAATGGCAGAGGGGCAGGATGTATATGAGGGCGAGCTTCATGTTAAGGACGATAGGATTTCCTATGTGGGCAGAAGCTTTAATACCGAAGGCATTATTTTTGATAAAGAGATAGACTGTAACGGAAATCTCCTTATGCCCGGCTTTAAGAATGCACATACACATTCCGGAATGAGTGCGCTTAGATCTTTGGCTGATGACCTTCCCCTTGATACCTGGCTTAATACCGCTATCTTTCCCAAGGAAGCAAAGATGACGGAGGATGATATCTATGAGCTTTCAAAGCTTTCCGTGCTTGAGTATTTAACAAGCGGAATAACGGCATGCTTTGATATGTACCTTACTCCCTATTCAATTGCACGTTCCATGAAGGATTGTGGCTTTAGATGTGTTCAGACAGGTTCCATGAACAGCTTCTCCCAGTCCCTTACGCTTAACGAGGAATGGTTTAACAAACTTAATTCTAATGAGGATTCCTTAAACAGTTATTTTTTAGGCTTCCATGCGGAATACACCACATCACCCGAGCTTATGAAGGGTCTTGCTGACCTTGCAAATAAGTATAAAACTCCTGTATTTACCCATCTTGCAGAGACCAAAGGTGAGGTAGAAGGCTGCAGGGAACGCTATGGAGTTTCGCCTCTTAAATATATGGATTCCCTTGGTATGTTTAATTATGGCGGTGGAATCTATCACGGCGTATATATTGATGAGGAGGATATGGATATCCTTCTTAAGCACAATATGTTTGTAGTTACGAATCCCGGCTCTAATATGAAGCTTGCATCGGGAGTTGCACCAATAGCAGATTACCTTAAAAAAGGAATCAGGGTTGCAATAGGAACTGACGGACCTTCGTCAAATAACTGTCTTGATATGTTCAGGGAGATGTTCCTTGTGACAGGTCTTTCAAAGCTTAAGGAAAATGATGCCTCAGCCTGCGATGCCATGGAAGTATTAAAAATGGCGACCGTTAATGGTGCCCTTGCTATGGGCCTTAATGACTGCGATATTTTATCCTCAGGAAAGAAGGCTGATATCATTATGCTTGACCTTCATATGCCTAATATGCAGCCCCTTAATAATATTGCAAAGAATATTGTTTATTCAGGCTCAAAGATAAACGTAAAGATGACAATGGTAAACGGCAAAACTCTATATGAAGACGGCAAATTCTATATTGGCGAGGAGCCTGAAGAAATATATAAGAAAGTTACCGTTATAAGGGACAGATTACTTAATGACTGATAATTCAAGGATAACTTCATATTACAGGCTGCACAGGGAAGAGAGTTCAATAGATGATATAACATTTAATGACCTTAACCTTGATGCAGTATTTAAGAAGATTGATAGGACCGAAAGCTCTCTTGGAGATGAGGTCCTATATTTTCTAATGCGCAATCCCAAGGAATCCCTTTCGGAAATAGATTCCCTTGAAAAGGACCTTACGCTTTTAAAAGAAAACAGCGCTGATACTAAAAAGGCCCAAATCGAGCTTAAGAAATTAAGCAAACTTAAAAAGGTATCTGTATTTGAATATCTTTATCATCTTGATAAAGCAAAGGAAAGGTCTTTAATTTCGCTTTTCCTTCCCATGATCCTTATGGTTTTGGCACTTTTAAGCATATTCATCGATTCAACCTTAGGGATAATATTATCAGTAGGTGTTTTTATTTTTAACACAATAAGATATTTTAATTACCTTAAGGATGTAAGGCCCTATCTTGTAAGCTTTTCGTATATCATTAAGGCAATAAAGACAGGTGAGAGGATAAAATATATCGATAAGTCAGAGATTAAGGACTTTGAAAATATTAAAAGATTTTCGTTTATTTTAGGGAATCTTTCGGGAGTAACAGCAAACGGAGGCTCGGGTAATCCCTTTGACCTTATCCTTGATCTTTTTAAGATGGGATTTCACCTTGATATTTTAAGATTTTACGGAATGCTTTCCGTGCTAAAAAAATATAGGGATGAGATTGAAAGATATCTTTATCACTTAGGAAAAATAGATGCCTGTATCTCAATACTTAAGTTAAGGGATAATAATAAAGACATCTGTATGCCCGAATTTATAAGCGAAAAGGCCATTTGTGCAACTGATATTTATCATCCCCTTATTAAGGAGCCCGTTAAGAACAGCATTAGTGTTAAAAAATCGGTGCTGTTAACAGGCGCAAATGCCTCCGGAAAATCCACGTTTTTAAGGACAATTGCCATAAATGCCATCCTTGCCCAGAGCATAAATACTGTTTTTGCATTTAGCTATAAAGCGCCCTTATTTCATGTAATGTCAAGCATGGATATATCCGATTCCATAGACAAAAGCGAGAGTTTTTATATTGCTGAGGTTAAATCCCTTAAAAGAATGCTTGAGTATAAGGAAGAGGGCTATAAGCTTTTCGTTGTGGATGAGGTGCTTAAGGGAACAAATACCATTGAGAGGATAAGTGCAGGCGCTGAGATCTTAAAACATCTTGATTCTGAGAACGCCTTTGTTTTCGGAGCAACCCATGACCGGGAGATATGTTCGCTCTTAAAGGATTCATACCTTGACTATCACTTTTCTGAGGAGATAACAGGAGATGATTACTCATTCTCCTATACGCTTAAAGAGGGAATGAGCGATTCAACCAATGCAATATCTTTACTTGAGAGAATGGGATTCCCCTTAAGTGTCACAGATGGCGCAAGGGAAATTGCCTCTTCTTATGAAAAAACAGGAACCTATTCGATTTTGACATAAAGCAGCTTCTTTGGTATATTTTATTTATATTGTTTTATATTTTTCCGGAGGTTAATATGGAAAATCTTGCTGAATTTTTAAGAATGTTTCTGTCCTATGGACTTGTATTTATAATCTGCATAGCCGTTATCGTGATCGCGGTTTTTATTGGTATCAAGCTTCGCAAAAATAAAGATGCAAAGGAAGAGCTTTTAAATGCCGAAGGAAGCCAAACAGAAAATTAAATTACTGTATTTAATGGAGGTTTTGCTAAGAGAGACAGACGATGGTAAATGTCTTTCCGCGCAGGACCTCATTGATTATCTGGCCGAAAAAGATATATTTGTTGAAAGAAAGACTATCTTTTCGGATATAGCAACACTTAAGGATTTTGGACTTGATATAGGAGTGAGGAAGTCAAAGGAATTAACCGGGTATTATGTTGCTTCCCGTGATTTTGAGCTTCCGGAGCTTAAGATAATAGTTGAGGCCATTCTTTCAAGCCGGTATATTTCAGGTAAAAAATCAAAGGACCTTATTGAGAAGCTTTCATCCCTTGTGGGCCCCACCGAAAGAAAAGAGCTCCAAAGAGAGGTCTTCGTATCCGGCAGAGTAAAGACCGAGAATGAAAGCATCTATTACAATGTGGACATCCTTCATAAGGCCATGATGGATAATAATGAGATCACCTTTAAGTACCTAGAATGGACCAAGGATAAAGAGCTTGTGCCTAGGCGAAACGGAAAGACCTACAGAGTTTCTCCCTGGGCTCTTACCGTGAAGGATGAGAACTATTACCTTATTGCCTATGATGATGAACATGGTGAAATAAGACATTACCGTGTTGATAAGATGAAAGAGATCCACGCAGTATTACGGTCAAAGAGACTTGGAAGGGAAGAATTTAATTCCTTTGACGTGGGTGAATACACCACGAAGAACTTCGGAATGTTCAGAGGTGAGCCTGATATTGTTTCCATATCGCTTCCGGAGGATAAGATAGGTATTATGTTTGACCGTTTCGGCAAAGATATAGATGTTCGTCCCCTTAAAAAGGGCTATCTTTCCTGCAGAGTTCCGGTGATGGTTTCAAACCAGTTCTTCGGGTGGCTTTCGGGCCTTGGAAGCGAATTTGAGATCTTGATGCCGAAAGATATAAGAACACAATATATAGAATTTTTAAAGAGCTTAATTACAGTATATGGTGGTTTGGAATAGGAACTTTTCACAAAGTTCCTATTCTTTTTTTATGCAATTTTTACGCACTTCCTTCGTTGACACTCATCATTTAAAATAATATACTTTATAAAGTTACACAAGATATTGTGGCGATTATGCCTTTTGATATACTAAATGTTGGAGGAATAAAAATGGCTTCTGATGCTGAAAACAAGGTAAATTACGGTGAAAAATTCAAGCCCGCAAAGGACGTAAAGGTCATTAAAAAGGACGGTTCCTTAGAGGCCTTTAATGTTCAGAAGGTTATTGATGCGGTTGGAAAGTCCGCTTACAGGGCTCTGACTAAATTTTCCGATGCAGAGAAGGAGAAGATCTGTTCATATGTTGTTGATAAGGTAAATGAACTTGATGCAACCGAGATCCCCATTCCCGTAATGCACAACATTGTTGAATCAGCACTTGAAGAGGTTAAGCCTATAGTTGCCAAGTCCTACAGGGATTACAGAAATTATAAGCAGGACTTCGTTCGTATGATGGATGATGTATATAAAAAGTCTCAGTCCATCATGTATGTAGGTGATAAGGAGAATGCAAACACCGATTCTGCCTTAGTTTCAACCAAGAGATCCCTTATATTTAATCAGTTCAACAAGGAGCTTTATCAGAAGTTCTTCATGACAACCGAAGAGATCCAGGCCTGCAGAGACGGATATATTTACGTTCATGATATGTCAGCAAGACGTGATACCATGAATTGCTGTCTCTTTAACGTGGCTAACGTATTATCAGGCGGTTTCGAAATGGGAAATATCTGGTATAACGAGCCTAAGACACTTGATGTTGCCTTTGATGTTATAGGTGACATAGTTCTTTCGGCTGCAAGTCAGCAGTACGGCGGCTTCACAGTGCCTGAGGTTGATAAGATCCTTGAGCCCTATGCAGAGAAGTCCTATAAGAAATATATTGAGAAATATATGAAGCTTGGCATTGATGAAGAGACAGCCAAGGCAGAGGCTTATGCAGATGTAAAGAGAGAGTTTGAGCAGGGCTTCCAGGGCTGGGAATATAAGTTTAATACTGTTGCTTCTTCAAGAGGAGATTATCCCTTCATCACAGTTACCGCAGGTATTGGAACAGGACGCTTCGCAAAGCTTGGTACCATCTGCATGCTGAACGTAAGAAGACGGGGACAGGGCAAAAAGGAATGTAAGAAGCCTGTACTTTTCCCTAAGATTGTATTTTTGTATGATGAGAATCTTCATGGCCCCGGTAAGGAGCTTGAGGATGTATTCGAAGCAGGTGTTGAGTGCTCTTCAAAGACAATGTATCCTGACTGGCTTTCACTTACAGGTAAGGGTTATATAGCTTCAATGTACAAGCAGTACGGCAAGGTTATCTCTCCCATGGGCTGCAGAGCCTTCCTTTCACCCTGGTATGAAAGAGGAGGAATGCATCCTGCTGATGAGGACGATACTCCTATCTTTGTGGGAAGATTCAATATAGGCGCAGTATCATTACACCTTCCCATGATCCTTGCAAAATCCCGCCAGGAATCAAGGGATTTCTATGAGGTTCTTGATTATTATCTTAACCTTATAAGGCAGCTTCATATTAGAACCTATGCATACTTAGGAGAGATGAGAGCTTCCACCAATCCCCTTGCATATTGTGAGGGCGGTTTCTTAGGCGGAAACTTAAAGCTTTCAGATAAGATAAAGCCTATTTTAAAAACAGCTACTGCATCCTTTGGAATCACGGCCTTTAATGAACTCCAGGAGCTTTATAACGGAAAGAGCCTTGTTGAGGACGGAGCATTTGCATTAGAGGTACTTGAGCATATCAATCAGAAGATCAATGAGTTCAAGGAAGAGGACGGCAACCTTTATGCCATCTACGGAACTCCTGCCGAGAGTCTTTGCGGACTTCAGGTTAAGCAGTTCAGGGCTAAATATGGAATCATTGAAGGAGTTTCAGACAGGGAATATGTTTCCAATTCCTTCCACTGCCATGTAACTGAGAATATCACACCTATTGAGAAGCAGGATCTTGAATACAGATTCTGGGAGCTTGCAAACGGCGGAAAGATCCAGTATGTAAAGTATCCCATTGATTACAATACAGATGCCATTAAGACTCTTATCCGAAGAGCAATGGATATGGGCTTCTATGAGGGCGTTAACCTTTCTCTTTCATATTGCGATGACTGCGGACATCAGGAACTTGATATGGATGTATGTCCCAAGTGCGGTTCAAGGAATCTTACAAAGATAGACAGAATGAACGGATATCTTTCATATTCAAGAGTTCACGGCGATACCAGGCTTAATGAAGCTAAAATGGCCGAAATCAAAGAGAGGAAGAGTATGTAATCCATGAGATACCATAATATTACCAAGGACGATATGCTTAACGGCGATGGCCTTCGTGTGGTTCTGTGGGTTGCAGGCTGCTCACATTGCTGCAAGGACTGCCAGAATCCTGTAACCTGGGATCCGGCAGGCGGACTTGTATTCGACGAAAATGCTAAAAACGAAATATATGACCAGCTTTCAAAAAGCTATATTTCAGGGATTACCTTCTCAGGGGGAGACCCTCTTCATGCCGCAAACAGGCTGGATGTTAGAAACTTCATGGCTGAAATTAAAGAGAAATTCCCTGATAAGACCATCTGGCTTTATACAGGGGATTCCTGGGAAAATATAATGCATTATTCATGCATGCAGTATGTGGATGTGCTTGTTGATGGTGAGTTTAAGACAGAGCTTAAGGATGTTAAGCTTAAGTGGAAGGGCTCATCCAACCAGAGAGTCATTGACGTTCAGAAGACCTTAAGACAGACGGATCCAAGCAGACCCATTCTTCATTGCGGAGATTATTGATGGAAACAATAAAGATCAAATATTTTTCTGATAAAATTGAAAAATTAACCTATATTGACGGTAAGTCTGACTGGATTGACTTACGTGCTGCTTCTGATGTAAAATTACAAAAGGGTGAGTTTGCGCTCATTCCTTTAGGTGTGGGCATGAAACTCCCTGAAGGTTATGAGGCACATGTGGTTCCGAGAAGCTCCACCTTTAAGAATTTCGGGATCATTCAGACCAATCACCAGGGAGTTATTGACTGCTCATATTGCGGTGACAATGATCAGTGGTTTATGCCGGTTCTGGCAGTTAGAGATACCGAGATCCATATAAATGACAGGATCTGTCAGTTCAGGATCATGGAGAATCAGCCCAAGATCGTTTTTGACGAAGTTGCTCATCTTGGGGATGAGGACAGAGGAGGCTTTGGTAGCACCGGAAAGAGCTGATCTGAGGTTTTCGATGTTACGTGGCAGAAAGCTTTTCGTTCTTTGCTTAGTACAATTTATAGTCATTCTCGGCTTTCATATTCTTTACAGCGTTGTATATTGCTCCGAAGACCAGACGAGGAATTTGATCATCTGGTCTGTGGGCGCGCTTCTTATTCTGGCATTTTGCTTCGAGATTTTTCAAAAGCGTTTATCTTTAATACTTTATTCCACGATGGTTCTGTTCATTGCAACAGTTACCTACATTGGCTATGTTCTTAAAACCTTGTCATTCGGTGTGCTGATATTTTTCATGGCAAGTATTGTGATCGCCATATTTATCGAGAAAAAATATGTGCTCATCTGGGGGATCGCAACTACGCTGTGCTGCCTTCTTTATGTGCTTATCTGGCCTGATGTCATTTTCGGTATGGCTCCGAACCTGCTACTATATATGGGCTATATAGTCGCCTATGTTATAGGTGAGGTCAATCTTTATTTACTAGTTTCCCAGGCGCAGAGTTCACTTGAATCCTTAAGGGCAGCCAACGACGAAAAGGAAAGATCAAATAAGGGCAAAAATATATTCTGGGCAAATATTTCCAAGGAAATACGTACTCCTATGAATGTTATAAACGGAATGAGTTCACTGCTTAAAGCAGAGAACTTAAACGTTCGTGCAAGGGAATATACGGAGCAGATAGAAAATGCCTCCGGAATGCTTCTATCCATTGTTAATGATACTCTCGAGCTTTCAAATATTGAGACAGGTGCATATGTTTCAAAAGAGGTTTCATATGATTTTTATAATGAGATCCATACTGCCGTAATGGTTGCCTCCGAGAGCATAAAGACATCCTCTGTAAATATGGTATACTGCATTAACCCAAGAGTGCCTCAGGTGCTTTCGGGTAATGTTGATTTTATTTTTAAATTTATTGTTAAGCTCCTTACCAATGCTGTTAATTTCACTGAGCAGGGTGAGATAAGGGTAGATGTTGATATAGATGAATCAAAGTCTACCGATACTGATGTAATGCTTATCATAAGGGTTTCAGATTCAGGAAGCCCTATCGCTTCTTCAGGGGATGATGTATTTTCAGGCTTTGATGCTTTTGCAACGGGCAAAAGCGCCGAGCAGGAATCTTTAGGGCTTTCACTTAAGCTTTCAAAGGCAATGGTTGAATTTTTAGGTGGAGAGATAAGCGTTTCCTCAAGTGAAGGAAAAGGCAATATCTTTACAGTCAGATTAAGACAGAACATAAGCTCTGAATACGAACTTCAGGTAGTTAATAAAGATGATAAATCTCGTTCCGGAGCCTGGCTTGCGCCTGACTCCAATGTGCTTGTTGTGGATGATACTTTAACGAACCTTAAGCTTATATCCGGAATGATAAAGCTGCATGGTATAGAGCCTGATGTTGCATCCTCAGGTAAGGAAGCCATCTCCATGATGGAGAAAAAGAAGTATGACTTGGTATTCATGGATTATATGATGCCTGAAATGAACGGCGTTGATACTTTAAAGCAGATAAATGTCCGAAGGGGCGCAAAGAACTTCGCGGAAGTTAAGGTTATTGCCCTTACAAGCCGTTCACTTGTAAGAGACAGGGCTAAATTTATAGAACTTGGTTTTGATGAATTCATTGCCAAACCCATAGATGACAGAGAACTTGAAAATCTGCTCAGGAGATTTCTTACAAGATAAGTATTTACCAGATAATGAGGTTTTAAATGAGAGGCATAGATACACAGGTCCGTAAAAACAGAAGAAGGATATTCAAAGAGGTTTCTGCCCTTGCATATGAGTCAGAGAACCTTAAGGATGATATAGAGGCACTTCCCTATAAGATCGTAGATTATGATGAGTCTCCCTATCAGAGTGTATATAGGGAAAGAGCCATCGTAAGAGAGAGAATAAGGCTTGCAATGGGATTATCCCTTCGTCCTGAGAATGCACCAAGCCACTTAACACAAGGGTTAGATGAATCAAATGTTGATGAAAAATATTACGAGCCGCCTCTTATGCAGGTTATACCTTCAGCCTGCAATGCCTGTCCTGAAAACAGTTACATGGTAACTGATAAATGTATGGGCTGTGTTGCTCATCCCTGTAGGGAGGTGTGTCCCAGGGGAGCAATCTCCATGAAGGACGGAAAGAGTATAATAGATCAAGAGAAGTGCGTTAAATGCGGTAAATGTAAGGCGGTATGTCCGTATGATGCCATTTCACATCAGGTTAGACCCTGTCTTGATCATTGCGGAGTCGGCGCCATAAAGTCAGATAATAAGGGAAGGGCTTATATTGATACAGAGCTTTGCGTAAGCTGTGGTCAGTGTATGGTAAGCTGTCCCTTCGGAGCGATTTCCGATAAATCCCAGATATTCCAGCTTATACGTGCCATTCAGTCGGGGCGAAAGATAATCGCTCAGGTTGCACCTGCCTTCGTAGGGCAGTTCGGGCCTAAGGTCACTCCGGATATGCTTAAGACTGCACTTAAGGAGCTTGGCTTCTATGATGTATATGAAACAGCGATCGGTGCTGATATGGGAGCCATGGCTGAGGCAAAGAATTACGTTGAGGAAGTAATTACAGGAAAGGTTCCGTTCCTTCTTACAAGCTGCTGTCCCTCATGGGCAAGCCTTGCAAAGAAATTCTTCCCGGAAACCATAGATAAGATATCTAATGAGCTTACCCCTATGGTTGCAACAGCAAGGGTAATAAAGAAAGAGCATCCGGATGCTTCAGTTGTGTTTATAGGCCCCTGCGCTTCAAAGAAGCTTGAAGCAAGCAGGAGGACCATAAGATCTGATGTTGATTTCGTTATCACCTTTGAAGAACTAACCGGTATGTTTGAAGCCAAAGGCATCCTCCTTGAAGAGATAAAGGCTCTCGATGAGATGAAGGGCGCAACCGGTGCAGGCAGAGGTTATGGAGTTGCTGGCGGCGTTGCCTCAGCGATTGAGAGCTGCATCAATGAATATTATCCGGGAACCGAGGTAAATATAGAGCATGCAGAAAGCCTTTCCGAATGTAAGAAGATGCTTATGCTTGCCAAGGTAGGAAAGAAAAACGGCTGCCTCATAGAAGGAATGGCATGTCCCGGAGGATGTATTGCGGGAGCCGGAACAAATATAGCAATACCGCAGGCCGCAAAAGAATTGCAACTCTTTAAAGATAAAGCTGAATTAAAATTACCTGAAAAGGAGAACATATAATGAAAATTAGAACACGTTATGCACCCAGTCCCACAGGAAAGATGCATGTAGGAAATTTAAGATCCGCTCTTTATGAGTTCCTTATCGCCAAGCACGATAACGGATCCTTTATGCTTCGTATCGAGGATACCGACCAGGAAAGATATGTTGAAGGCGCTACGGAGATAATTTACAGAACCCTTGAAAAAACAGGCTTAAAGCATGATGAGGGTCCTGATAAGGACGGAGGGTATGGCCCCTATGTTCAGTCTGAGCGAATGAAGACAGGAATATACATGAAGTATGCAAAGGAACTTATCGAAAAGGGAGAGGCATATTACTGCTTCTGCGATAAGGCCCGTCTTGATACGTTAAAGACTTCCGTTGATGATGAGGGAAAGACAATAGTTGTATACGATAAGCATTGTCTTCACCTTTCGAAGGAGGAGATTGATGCTAACTTAAAGGCAGGCAAGCCCTTTGTTATAAGGCAGAATATTCCCAATGAGGGAACAACAACCTTCCATGATGAATTATACGGAGATATCACAGTTGAAAATGCCGAGCTTGACGATATGATCCTTATTAAGTCAGACGGCTATCCCACATATAATTTTGCTAACGTTGTTGATGATCATACAATGAACATAACCCATGTTGTAAGAGGTAATGAGTACTTAAGTTCATCACCTAAGTATGTAAGGCTTTATGAGGCCTTCGGCTGGGAAGTTCCGGTATACATTCATTTACCCCTTATAACTGATGAAAATCATAAAAAGCTTTCAAAGAGAAGCGGGCATGCTTCCTTTGAGGACCTTATTGAACAGGGCTTTGTTACGGAGGCTATTGTTAACTACGTTGCCCTCCTTGGCTGGTCACCTGAGGATAATAATGAGATCTTTACCCTTGATGAGCTTATAGAGAAGTTTGATTACAGAAGGATTAGCAAGTCACCTGCGGTTTTCGATATTGTAAAGCTTCGCTGGATGAACGGCGAATATATAAAGGCAATGGATTTTGACGCCTTCTATGAGCAGGCCCTTCCCTATATTGATAAAACGATCAAAAGGCCCATTGATAAGAAAAAGGTTGCAGAGATTGTTAAGACAAGAATAGAGGTATTCCCGGATATTCCAGAGCTTATAGATTTCCTTGAAGAGGTTCCGGAGTTCGATCAGGAGATGTACTGTCATAAGAAGATGAAAACAGATAAGGCTTCATCCCTTAAGGTATTAAAGGAGCTTCTTCCCGTACTTGAAGGAACTGATGATTATACAAATGATGCCTTATATACACTTCTTACTGAATTTGCTTCAGCCCATGAATATAAGAACGGATATGTTTTATGGCCTGTAAGAACAGCACTTTCCGGTAAACAGATGACCCCTGCAGGAGCAACGGAAATATTGGAGCTTCTGGGTAAAGAGGAATCATTAAAACGTATTAAGAAAGGAATTGAAATGCTTGAGAGAGCCTAGCATCTATCAGGCAAAGGCAATAGCCCATGTAAACGGCCCGGCAGAACTTATCGCCGGGCCGGGATCGGGCAAAACCTTTACCATCATCAAGAGGATAAATTCTCTTATCCTCAACGAAAACATTGATTCTGATGACATTCTCGTCGTCACATTTTCCAAAGCAGCAGCAAATGAAATGAAAACAAGATTTGAAAGTACCTCCGATGAATGTGGAGTTCATTTTGGTACTTTTCATTCCCTTGCCTATTTTATATTAAGAGAATCCTTCGGACTTAAGAGCACCCTTGTACTGTCTGAAGGAGAGAAGAAAAATATACTTCTCCGTATCTTTAAACGAATGGGGAAAGGGGGCTTAGTTAACAACGAAATCTTAGGTGATATCATCTCTAAAATATCAAAAATAAAAAATTCCTCAGAATATGATAAGCCATCTCTTGAATCGGATATAGAGGGAATAAGTACTGAGCTTTTAAACAGGATAATTTCAGAATATTTTGTCCTTTTAAAGGAATTAAATAAGATTGATTTTGACGATATGATCCTTGAAGCCCTTAAAAGACTTAAGGGTAATGAGAAGAAGCTTAATGAATACAGGGAGCGGTTTAAATATATCCTGGTTGATGAGTTTCAGGATATAAACGTTCCCCAGTATGAACTAATAAAGCTCCTTGCGTATCCGAGGAACAATATCTTTGTTGTGGGGGATGATGACCAATCGATATACAAGTTCCGTGGTTCTGCCCCTCAAAGCTTTAGAATGTTTCTAGAGGATTTCCCGGGGACTACAGTTATTAAGCTTCTTGATAATTACAGGAGCGGTAAAAATATAGTTTCCTTTGCATCCCGGGTCATTGAGAAAAATAAAGACAGATTTTCAAAGGAATTTAATCCCGTAAATGAGGGAGGGAAAGTAAGCTTTTCTTTAATTACAACCTATAAAGAGGAGATGGAGGAAGTATGTAATCTCCTTCATAATATGGATCAAAAAGAGCTGTCAGATACTGCTATAATCTCAAGAACCAACAGGGAAATTGCCGCCATAAGGGGAATACTTTTAAAAAGCAATATAAAGATTTCAGGCTCAAAGGAAAAGGAGAAAAATTTATTTGATTCCTTTATTTTAGAGGATATCACTGCGTTTTTCAGGTTTGTTTATGAGGGAAGAAAGAGAGAGGATTTCCTTAAATTCATGAATAAGCCCCAAAAATATATTGAAAGAGCAGCACTTAATTGTGATGTTGTAAATAAAGACATATTGTTAAAATATTATCAATGCGATCCGGAAATGCAGCATACCTTAAATGAATTTTTTAAAAAGCTTGACTTAGCATCCCGGTTAAAAAGCGAACTTTCTCTTTCGATGTTCATTAAGACCATTGGCTACGAAAAATATCTAAAGACCATTTCAAGAGACGCAGGGGAACTTAAGGAATTTTATTATTTGCTTAATGAAGCAGAGAATCTATTTTCGGAATATAAGAGAAACGAATCTGTTACTGAATTTATTGAAAGAGCATCACTTTCGGAAAATAAAGAAACAGCAGATAAAAAAGAGCAAACAGGATATGGCCTTAAGCTCATGACCATGCATGGCTCCAAGGGACTTGAATTTAAGAATGTGATCCTTACTGATGTTAACGAGGGCGTGATCCCTGGGAAAAATATCAAAAAAGAAGAACTGGAAGAAGAAAGAAGGCTCCTGTACGTTGCCATTACAAGAGCCAAGGAAAACTTATATATTTATGCTACCAAAGAAAGAAACCGTGAAGTCTCACGATTCATAAAAGGTATAATCTAGAGCATCTCGTCGAATTCATTATTATCAAGGAACTCATCAAAGGCATCCTCAACAGCCTCATACTCATCATCATCATCAATATAGACAAGCTCAGGCTCTTCATTAGGGTCATTGGGATTCTCCTTATAGCCGTAAAACCAGACCTCGCCCTCGTCATTACCGGTTCCGTCTTCCTTTAAAGGCATAAGGACAATATAATCCTTCTTATTTACCTCAAGAATAGTAACCACGGCACATTCGACCTCGGTATCATCCTCAAGGGTTAAGCTTACTGTCATTTCCTCTTCAGTATTTTCAAATTCACTTTTGGATTCGTTACTCATATTTTCTCCTTTTTAGCGCATTTTAAAGCCTTTCGGGGCTTATATCGTTTAATGAATTGTATCATAAATATCATTATTGTGGTAAAATAATTGATGTATGTTGTTTAAATGGAGAAGATATGATCAAAGACTTTTCGATAGATTACTTTAAACCCTATGGACCCGGTATATTTAAGAACGGCTTAAACGGCTCCCCTTCAAAGAACGACGGATATTCCTTCGCCTTTGATGTCGGGGCTTATTTTGGTTTGGCTAAGGATTTCGGAATCGTTCTTTATGATAAAGATATGCATGAGAAGCGTATACCCTTTAATTCTAAAGGGAGAAGCGGTTCTGTTTACGGAATAAGCCTTTCGGGCCCGAATCTAACGGATTATACCTATAATTTTTATATTGATGATAAGGTTGTTTTAGACCCCTGCGGAAGAAGCTTTACTAAGCCTGCTCCATTCGGAGTATATGATGATAAAAAGATAAAATCCGCAAGGATCTTAGATGATGAATTTAACTGGGAAGATGATGAAAGCCCTAATATTCCTTATGAAAATTCACTTTTTTATGGGCTTAATGTAAGAGCCTTCACCAATCATTCATCTTCAAAGGTTAAGAAAAAGGGAACCTTTGAGGGGGTTATAGAGAAGCTTCCCTACATTAAGAGTCTGGGTGCTACAGCGATTGTGCTTATGCCTTCATACGAATTTGATGAATGTGCTGAGGAGCGTGAACTTAAAACCAAAAAGATAGAAAACCAGTCTGATGCTGTTAAAAAGGCCGAAAAGGAAATTAGAAAATCAAGGGTTAACTGCTGGGGCTTCATTAAGGGAAATTATTATGCCCCCAAGGCGCTTTATGCATCCGGCGATGATCCTGTTAAGAGTTTTAAAACCCTTGTTAAGGAAGCGCATAAGCTTAAGCTTGAAGTTATAATGCAGATGTATTTTGACAGGGAGGATAATACAAGCTCTGTCTGTGAGATACTTAAATTCTGGCTTAGGGAATATCATGTGGACGGGTTCAGGGTTTCAGGCTTTAACATTCCCAAGGATATACTTTTAAAGGAGCCTGTGCTTAAGGGAACGAAGCTCTGGTTTGATTATCTTAACGAATACGAGCTTTCATCATTACAGGGTAAATGCCCTATAAGGTATGCATCCTCTGATAATCCGGGCTTTAAGGACTGTATAAGGAAATTCAATAAGGGAGATGAGGGCATTTTAAATGATGTCATCTGCCTTATGAAGAGCAATCCAATAAATAAAGCAGTTATTAATTATCTTGCAGATTACGACGGCTTTACCCTTAAGGACCTTTATTCATACGAGCGCAAGCATAACGAGGAAAACGGAGAGCAGAACCAGGACGGATGCAATATGAATTTCAGCTGGAACTGCGGAATCGAAGGTGAAACAAGAAAGAAAAACATCCTTCAGTTAAGAACTAGCCAGATAAAGAACGCTCTTATCTTTTTAATGCTTTCTGCAGGAACTCCCTATATCTTTTCCGGGGACGAATTCGGAAACAGCAGATACGGCAATAATAATGCCTACAGCCTTGATAATGAAAAGGGCTATGTTGAGTGGAAGGATAATGCCTTTTCACGTGAGATACTTTCTTTCTTTAAGGAACTTTCAAAGCTTAGATTTTCAAATGAGATATTCCATTTAAGAGATGAGCTTAAAAATATGGATGTATTAAAGTGCGGATATCCCGACCTTTCATACCACGGCTTTGAGGCCTGGAGACCTGATCTTTCTTATAATTCAAGGACTATCGGCTTCTTATATTACGGCCCATCCCAAGGGAATAAGGATGCTTCCTCCTTCTATGTGGGGGTTAATATGCACTGGGAAAACCACAGGATAGCAATGCCTAAATTAAAAAAGAATTCTACCGTGGTTAAGCTTCTTGATACAAGCGAAGGAAACGGTGTAAGCCGTGACAATGAGATACCTGTTCTTAAAAGGAGCATTTCCGTATATGAAATAAAGAACGGGAGCGCTTCAAAATGAAATTAAGAGTAGCATCACATTTAAGAACCATAAGGCGCCATCGGAAGCTGGTGCGTCAGGGCTGTTTTAAGGTCGGGCTTTACTATCAGGGCCTTGTTCATGACCTTTCGAAATATTCACCTACTGAATTTTTCGTTGGAATCAAATATTTCCAGGGGGACAGAAGTCCCAATAATGCAGAGCGTGAGGATATAGGCTATTCAAAGTCCTGGCTTCACCATAAGGGAAGAAACAAACATCACTATGAGTACTGGACTGATTATTCCGCAACACAGCCGGATGGTTCAATACATCCGGTGCCTATGCCTGACAAATATATAGTCGAGATGTGCATGGACAGGATAGCAGCCTCGAAGGTATATAAAGGCAAGGACTATGATGATACCTGCCCCTTAAAGTATCTTGAGCAGGGTAAGGAAAATAAGCCCATGCATGAAGATACCATGAATAAGCTTGAGAAAATGCTTACAATACTTGCCGAAAAAGGCGAGGATGAGCTGTACAGATATATTAAAGAGGGCTTTTTAAAGAAATGAAAAAATTTTGGCAGTTTTGTTTGGATATGTATAAAAAATACGAGGAGATAATAAGCTATCTTTTCTGGGGCGGACTTGCTTTCGTCCTGAGTATGGTCTTATATTTCCTTTTTGACTCGGTTTTTGGATGGAATTCGGTTGTTGCAAATACAATTGACTGGGTTATCTGCGTACTATTTACCTATTTTACCAATAAGACCTTTGTGTTTAAGAGCAAGGTCTCTGGCGCTAAAGCTAAGCTTAAGGAATTCGGAGAGTTTGTTGCAGCCCGTCTCTTTACCCTGATACTTGAAGATATAATAATCTACGTTGGCGTAACGCTTATGGGCTTTGATGATTCATTAGGCTCCACAATAGTTAAGCTTATAGGCCAGGTGGTTGTAATTGTCACGAACTATATCCTTTCAAAGCTTTGGATATTTAAGAAAAAAGAGAACAAAGAAAATGAGTAATGCCGAAGAATTAAGACAACAGGAATATATTAAAAAGGGAAAAGTTCTTGTTTCCGAACTTGAAAATAAACTGGGACATAAGCCTACCGCCTGCGTTAATACCTTTGGCTGCCAGATGAATGCCAGGGATTCCGAAAAACTTACGGGTATCCTTAAGGAGACAGGCTTCACTATAATAGAGGATGAGAGCGCTGACTTCGTTATCTACAATACCTGTACAGTCAGGGATAACGCCAATCAGAAGGTATACGGACGTCTTGGTTTTCTTCATTCTATGAAGAAAAAGAATCCCCTTAAGAAAATAGCCCTCTGCGGATGTATGATGCAGGAGGAAGCAGTTATTACAAAGATCAAAGAATCTTACAGGTTCGTTGATCTTATTTTCGGTACCCACAATATATTTAAATTCCCGGAGCTTCTTTGCTCAATGCTTACCCAGGATGAGATGATAATCGACATCTGGAAGGATACAGATGAAATAGTGGAGGACCTTCCTTCATTAAGGAAATATCCTTTTAAATCCGGGATAAATATAATGTTTGGCTGCAATAATTTCTGCACCTACTGTATCGTTCCCTATGTAAGGGGTCGTGAGCGCTCAAGAGCCTCAGAGGATATTGTTAATGAAATTAAGGCCTTAGTTAAGGATGGGGTTAAAGAGATAATGCTTTTAGGGCAGAATGTTAATTCCTACGGAAAGAATCTTCCGGAGGATATTACCTTTGCCAAGCTACTTCAGAAGGTTGAAGAAATAGAAGGACTTGAGAGGATACGTTTCATGACATCCCACCCGAAGGATCTTTCAGATGAGCTTATAGAGGTTATGAAAAATTCCAAGAAGATTTGCAAGCACCTGCATCTTCCCCTTCAGTCAGGCTCGTCCCGTATTCTTAAAGCAATGAACAGACGCTATACCAAGGAAGACTACCTTAATCTTGCGCTTAAGATAAGGAAAGAGATCCCTGATATTGCCATTACAACAGATATAATCGTGGGCTTCCCCGGAGAAACAAGGGAAGATGTTGATGAAACTATAGATGTTGTTAATAAGGTTAAGTTTGATAATGCCTTTACCTTTATATATTCAAAGAGAACCGGAACTCCTGCTGCATCCTATGAGAATCAGTGTTCAGAGGAAGAAGTTAAGTATAACTTTGACAGACTCCTAAAGGTTGTTCAGGAAAATGCCAAGGAAGCGGTTTCGAAGTATGAGGGTATGGTTATGGATGCCCTTGTTGAAAATATAAACGAACAGGATGAAAAACTCTTAAGCGGAAGATTATCAAATAACACGATAGTACATTTCCCCGGAGATCCTTCCCTTATAGGAAGTATTGTTCCCGTTAAGCTTAATGAGTGCCATGGATTTTATTATTTAGGTGAATTATGCCGGAACTGATAGATGAAGTAACGCCAATGATGGCAAAATACCTTGAGACCAAGGCGCAATACGAGGACTGTATATTATTTTACAGACTTGGGGATTTCTATGAGATGTTCTTTAAGGATGCAGAGATAGTATCTAAGGAACTGGAGCTTACCCTTACAGGTAAAAGCTGCGGCTTAGAAGAACGCGCCCCAATGTGCGGTATTCCATATCACGCTGTTGACAGCTATTTGCCTCGCCTTGTAAGCCGCGGATATAAGGTTGCAATCTGTGAGCAGGTAGAAGATCCTAAGCTTGCAAAGGGACTTGTTAAAAGGGAGGTTATAAGGATAGTAACTCCCGGAACGAACCTTACTCCAGGTGCCATTCCCGACAATAAAAATAATTATCTTATGAGTATTGTCACCGTTGAGAATAAGACCGGAATTTCCGTGTGCGATGTTACAACGGGTGATTTTTTACTTACAGAGGTTGATTCCACATCTAAGATAATGGATGAGATCGTTAAATATTCCCCTATTGAAATCGTCTGCAATGACGCTTTTTTATTGTCTGACATAGATATAGAGAATCTGAGGGGCCGCCTAAACATAATGGTCAATGCCCTTGAGAGCAGATATTTTGATGATCAGAGGGCCGAAAGAACCCTTCTTAAGCATTTTAAGGTAAATACTCTTGTGGGAATGGGACTTGATGATTTTTCCCTTGGAATCACCGCTTCAGGGGCACTTTTACAATATCTTTATGATACCCAGAAGACCGAGCTTTCACACATAACCCACCTTTATCCATATCTTTCCGATAAATATATGCTCCTTGATTCTGCATCAAGAAGGAATCTCGAGCTTACGGAAACACTTAGGGACAAGTCCAAAAGAGGGTCCCTTCTCTGGGTACTTGATAAGACAAAGACTGCAATGGGAGCCCGTGAACTTAGGACCATGATAGAGCAGCCTTTGGTTATAAAAGATGAGATAAATGAACGCCTTGATGCCCTTGAGGATTTTAATAAAAATTCAATCTCGAGGGATGAGATAAGGGAATATTTAAATCCCATCTATGACCTTGAAAGGATACTTGCCCGCATCACCTTTAAGAGCGCTAATCCAAGAGACTTAATAGCATTTCGCGAATCCTTAAGAATGCTTCCCCATATTAAAACAATGCTTTCTGACTTTAGCTCTTCGGAGCTTACAAGGCTTAACGGAGAGATAGATGATCTAAGGGATATCTTTGCACTTATTGATTCATCAATTATGGATGAGCCTCCGTTACTTGTTAAAGAGGGCGGTATCATAAAGGATGGCTTTGATGAAAATGTTGACCGTTTAAGAAAAGCAAAAACAGACGGAAGAATCTGGCTTTCAAATCTTGAGGAAGAAGACAGGGAAAGAACAGGAATAAAGAACCTTAAGGTTAAATACAATAAAGTCTTCGGTTACTATTTCGAGGTTACGAATTCCTATAAGGACCTTGTACCTGAGGATTATATCCGTAAGCAGACACTTGCGAATGCTGAAAGATATACAACGCCCAAGCTTAAAGAGCTTGAGGACACAATACTTAATGCAGAGGATAAACTCTATGCCCTTGAATATGAACTATTCGTAAAGATAAGGGACTCGATTGCAGGAGAAACCGAAAGGATACAGCGTACTGCAAAGGCCGTTGCAAGGCTTGATGCATATGCTTCCCTTGCCATAGTTTCGGAGCATAATCATTATGTAAGGCCTCAAATAAATGACAAGGGTGTCATAAATATCAAAGACGGACGTCACCCTGTAGTTGAGCAGATAATGGGAAATGATCTCTTTATCGCAAATGACACCTATCTTGATAATAATAAAAATGCAATAAGCATAATAACCGGTCCCAACATGGCAGGAAAATCAACCTATATGAGACAGGTGGCACTTATTGTGCTTATGGCGCAGATAGGGTGCTTCGTTCCTGCTAAAAAGGCAGATATTTCCCTGACAGACAGAATATTTACAAGGGTAGGCGCATCCGATGACTTAGCATCAGGCCAGTCTACCTTTATGGTTGAGATGAACGAGGTTGCAAATATACTTAGAAACGCAACGTCTGATTCACTGCTTATTCTTGATGAGATAGGGCGGGGTACATCAACCTTTGACGGACTTGCAATAGCCTGGGCTGTTGTTGAACATATTGCAAACAAGCGCCTTCTTGGTGCAAAGACTCTTTTTGCAACACATTATCATGAACTGACTGAGCTTGAAGGCAAAATGAGCAATGTAAATAACTACTGCATAGCCGTTAAGGAAGACGGAGATGATATTGTTTTCCTCCGTAAAATAATAAAGGGCGGCGCTGATAAGTCCTACGGAATCCAGGTCGCAAAGCTTGCTGGGGTCCCCGATATGGTAACCGACAGGGCCAAAGAGATAGTATCCCAGCTTGTAGATAACGATATATCAGAAAAGATACAGGCGATCGCGATAGACAATAAAGAAGTAAAAACAAAGACACAGCAGCATTTTGATGAGGTTGACTTAGGGCAGATGTCTTTATTTGACACAACAACTGACGAGGATGTCATAAAGGAACTTAAAGAGATTGATATTGAATCCTTAAGACCGATTGACGCCTTAAATCGGCTCTACAAGCTTCAGAATATGTTAAAGAACAGATGGTAAAATGGCAAAGATAAATATTCTTGACAAGCAGACAATTGATAAAATTGCAGCAGGTGAGGTCATAGATAGACCCTTAAACGTAGTTAAGGAGCTTATAGAAAACTCAATTGATGCGCAAGCATCGGCGATCACCATTGAGATAAAGGATGGCGGAATAAGCTTTATAAGGGTTACGGATGACGGAGCAGGGATTGAAAAATCAGAGATTAAAAAAGCCTTTATGGCTCATGCAACCTCAAAGATAGAAGGGGCAGAGGATCTTCTTAAGATAAGTTCTTTAGGCTTTCGAGGAGAAGCACTTTCAACGATCTCGGCAGTATCAATGGTAAATGTCATTACCAAAACCGAGGATTCCTTAACTGGAACAAGCTTTAATATAGACGGCGGCATAGAAGGCGAAATGACTGATATAGGTGCCCCCTGTGGTACCACCTTTATAGTTAAGGATCTTTTTTACAATGTACCTGTAAGACGCAAATTTTTAAAAAGCGCCCAGACAGAAGGAAGCTATATCTCGGATCTTCTTGAACATATAGCTTTATCCCACCCCGAGATAGCATTTAAATTCATAAATAATGGAAAGATAGTTTTTGCAACCTCCGGAAACGGTTCCTTAAAGGAGGTAATATACAGAATATATGGAAGGGATACCGCAGATAAGGTCCTTCCACTTAATATTGACAGTGAGATCATAAAAGTCGAAGGCTATCTTGGAAAGCCCGAGCTTAACAGATCATCACGTAATTTTGAAACCTTCTTTGTAAATGGCAGATACGTTAACTGTCCCCTTGTTTCAAAGGCTGCAGAAGAGGGATATTCAAATTACCTTATGATGCATAAGTTTCCATTCCTTATCCTTCAGCTTAGTGTTGATCCTTCAGAAGTTGATGTAAATGTCCATCCCTCTAAAATGGAGATAAGGCTTCATAATTCAGAGGAAATATATTCAATAATCTCAAAGGCAATAGAAGAGAGGCTTTCAGAAAGAGAACTTATTCCGGATGCTTATCTTGATGAGCCCGAAAAGGAAGCTCCCATAGAAGTTAAAAAAGCTCCCGAGCCCTTTGAAAAGGTAAGAATGACCTCAAAGAGCCTTGCCTTTAATATGGATTTTGAAGAGGATACTGAGCCTATAGCTAATGATTCCGGATCCTTTAGATTATATGAGGATACAAATATATCGGAAACCAAAGTTACCCCTTCTAATGAAGATCCGGATAGTTATCCCCAGATTAAAGAAGCTTCCCAGATGGAGCTTTTTGAGGATCGATTCTTAACTGAGGATTCCAAGGATAAATACGAGATTTTCGGCCAGCTTTTTAAAACCTATTGGCTTATCGGCTTTTCAGATAAGCTTTTCATTATGGACCAGCATGCGGCCCACGAAAAGGTTAAATACGAAAGAATAGTAAACGCTTTAAAAGAAAAACGTATCGCAACCCAGAGCATTAACCCTCCGGTCATTCTTGAGCTTTCCACCAAAGAGTATGATACGGTTTCCGATTACCTTGATTCCTTTACGGCCCTTGGCTTTGAAATTGAGGATTTCGGTCTTAATTCAATCGCACTAAGGGGCATGCCTGTTGATCTTTACGGCTGCGATGAGCTTGAATTTTTCAGGGAAGTGCTTGATGAACTTATGGATAACCCCTTAAAGGGAGAACTTTCGGTTATTCATTATAAGCTTGCATCCATGGCCTGCAAGGCTGCAGTTAAGGGCAATATGAAAATGAACGAGCAGGGTGTAAGGGCGCTTCTTGATGAGCTATTAACCCTTGATAATCCCTATAACTGCCCTCACGGAAGGCCGACCCTTGTTTCGATAAGCAAATATGAAATAGAAAAGAAATTTAAGAGGATCGTTACCTAAATGGAAAAACTCATAGTTTTAACCGGCCCCACGGCAGTTGGTAAAACCGACCTTTCAATAAAGCTTGCAAAAAAGATAAACGGTGAGATAATATCCGCTGATTCCATTCAGGTATACCGTGGCTTTGATATAGGCTCTGCCAAGATATCAAAGGAGGAGATGCAGGGGGTTCCCCATCATCTTATTGATGTTCTTGACCCCACAGATGATTTTAATGTCTATATTTTTAAGGAAATGGCCAAAAAAGCCTGCGATGAAATCTACGCTAAGGGCCATATTCCAATAATCGTCGGTGGAACGGGCTTTTATATCCAGGCTCTTTTATATGATATTGATTTTGCAAAGGAAGATAATTCAAAAGTCCGCAAAAGATTGGAAGATGAGGCTAAAAAAGAGGGGATTAATAAGTTATATGAGCGCCTTAAGGAGCTTGACCCTGAATATGCTTTATCCGTTCACCCCAATAATGAAAAACGTGTAATAAGAGCCCTTGAATATATTGAATTAAACGGAAAGAAATTTTCAACCCACAACGAAGAGGAAAGTAACAGAGTTTCTCCCTACGATTTTAATTATTTTGTTTTAAATGATGATCGGAAGAAACTGTATGAGAGAATAGATAAGCGGGTTGATATTATGATGGAAAACGGTCTTTTTAATGAAGTAACTGACCTTTTAAATGGCGGAATATCCAGGGAATCTAACGCTATGCAGGGAATAGGATATAAGGAATTTATCCCTTATTTTGACGGATTAAAATCCCTTGATGAGGTAATAAGCGATATTAAGCAGGACTCCCGCCACTTTGCAAAGAGGCAGCTTACCTGGTTTAGAAGAGAAAAGTGTGTTACATTTATTGACCGGACTTTATATCATTCGGATGATGAAATTTTAGATTTTATGCTTGGAGAAATATATGGAAAAGAATCTCAGTAAGGAAATGTATTTAAGCCTTGGAATATCTGATAAGGTATATGATTTTTGTGAGGAAGTATGGGATAGTTTAGAGGAGCGCTTTAAAAAGATAGATGCTATCTCTGAATATAACCAGCTTAAGGTAATAAAGGCCATGCAGGAAAACAGAGTTTCAGAGGCCTGCCTTTTGGGAACCACCGGTTACGGTTATAACGACCTTGGAAGAGAAACCCTTGAAAAGGTCTATGCGGATATCTTTCACACCGAGGATGCTTTGGTGCGTACTCAGATAACCTGTGGAACCCACGCCCTTGCCCTTGCGCTTATGAGCAATTTAAGGCCCGGAGATGAACTTTTAAGCCCCGTTGGAAGACCCTATGATACCCTTGAGGAAGTTATAGGAATAAGACCCTCAAGAGGTTCCCTTAAGGAATACGGAATAAGCTATGCCGAGGTTAACCTTCTTCCTGACGGAGAATTTGACTATGACGGAATTAAGAAAGCAATAAACGAAAAAACAAAGCTTGTTACCATTCAGAGGTCAAAGGGCTATGCCACAAGAAAGACCCTTTCAGTTGAAAGGATAGGAGAGCTTATCTCTTTTGTTAAATCAGTTAAAAGCGACATTATCTGCATGGTGGATAACTGCTACGGAGAGTTCGTTCAGACAATAGAGCCCTCAGATGTGGGCGCAGATTTGGTTGTTGGGTCCCTTATAAAGAACCCCGGCGGCGGACTTGCAAGGATCGGAGGCTATCTTGCAGGAAAAAGAGAGTGTATTGAAAATGCCGCAGCAAGATTAACATCCCCCGGACTTGCAAAGGAGGTTGGTGCATCTTTAAACGAACTTCCTTTATTTTACCAGGGACTTTTTCTTTCTCCTTCGGTTACATCAAATGCTCTTAAGAGCGCTGTTTTTGCTGCAAATATATACGAAAGATTAGGCTTTAAGGCTTATCCTGATTCAAAGGAAGACAGATTCGATATCATACAGGCAATAACATTAAATACTCCCGAGGCTTTGTGCGCCTTCTGCGAGGGGATCCAGCATGGAGCTGCAGTTGACGGGTTTGTTACTCCCGAGCCCTGGGATATGCCGGGATATGATTCGCAAGTTATAATGGCTGCAGGAGCCTTTGTATCCGGCTCATCCATTGAATTATCAGCAGATGGCCCCTTAAAAGAGCCCTATAATGTATATTTCCAGGGAGGACTTACCTACCAGCACGGAAAGTTCGGTATCATGAGTTCACTTGAGAGCCTTGTATCAAAAGGCATCGTAACCCTTTAAAGCAGCCATCATTTATGTTAAAATATTTAGGTTTACTGGTTTAATTTGAAAGGATAGATTATGGTTTCAGGAAATGCATACGGTATCGACTTGGGTACCAGCAACATTAAGATATACTCTCTTTCGGATGATTCCATCCTTGTTGAGAAAAATATGATCGCCATCGAGGGCAAAAAGAATATATTTGCCTACGGAGATTCCGCATATGAGATGTATGAGAAGGCTCCCTCGAATATAGCAATATCTTTCCCCCTCTCTAATGGTGTTATTGCTGATATCAAGCATATGGAGGAGCTTATCCATTTCTTTATCAATGATCTTTCAAGGGGAAATGTCCATCCTGCTGATTATTATATTACGGTTCCCACGGATGTTACCGAGGTTGAAAAGAGAGCCTTTTACGATCTTATCAAGGAAGCTGATGTTAAGGCTAAAAAGATACAGGTAGTTGAAAAGGCTGTTGCAGACGGCTTAGGCCTTGATGTTGATGTTAAGAATTCACAGGGTGTTCTAGTTGTTGACGTTGGATATGATACAACTGAGATCTCGATCCTTTCCCTTGGTGGTATTGTAAGGAGCAGACTTATCAAGGTTGGCGGCTGCAAGTTTGATAACGCCATCCGTAATGCAGTAAGGCTTCAGTATAACCTTGTGATCGGCCAAAAAACAGCCGAGATCGTAAAGAACGAGCTTAAGGATAGAGAAGAGGCAGGAGAAGGCGCCATTGTTTACGGCCGTGATCTTGTTACAGGTCTTCCTGTTGAAAGAGAGCTTCCTACCAAGATGGTGTGTGAGGCAATGGCAGAGCAGTTCAGAACCGTTATAGACAATATTAAGGTTATCCTTGAGCTTACGCCTCCTGAGCTTGCTGCTGATATTTATAAGAACGGCCTTTATCTTACAGGAGGAGCTTCCCAGACCTCTCACCTTGCTTCCCTTATAGGAAAGAGCACGGGACTTAAGGTAAATGAAGCCGAAAATCCCATTACCTCTGTAGCACTGGGACTTTCAAAGGTTATTAAGGATACGAATTACAGATCAGTTGCATATTCCATTGAAGGTAAATAAATGAGTCCGGTTTTGCCGCAAAAAGGAGAGCGTTTTACCCTTCAGGGAAAATATCTCCTTTTTATTTTAACAATTTTATGTGTTGCGCTTGTAATAGTAAGTTTCACAACAGACGCCTTAAATAAGCCCATGAGTGCAGTTGCGGGCTTTATTGTTACGCCACTTCAGAATGGGGTTTCCAAGGCAGGCTCTTATATTGCCAATCGTTCGGATGAGGTTAAGCAGCTTAACGAGGTCCTTAAAGAAAACGAAGAACTTAAGAAGGAAGTTGATTCACTTACCATCGAAAACATCAAGCTTCAGCAGGAAAGATATGAGCTTACCACCTTGCGTGAACTTTTTGAACTAAGTGAAACCTACGATGAATATGATATGGTGGGAGCCAGGGTTATAGCCAAGGATTCAGGCAACTGGTTTCATACCTTTGTTATAAACAAAGGCACTAATGACGGACTTTCAGTTGATATGAATGTACTTTGCGGTTCGGGACTTGTGGGTATCATCTCAGACATTGGACCTAACTGGGCCAAGGTACTTTCCATAATCGATGATTCTTCCAATGTCTCAGGTATGGTTTTACAGACATCGGATAATCTTATTGTTACAGGAGATCTTCAGTTATATGAGGACGGAGTTATATCCTTTGAGAAGCTGGTGGATTCTTCTGACAGGGTTAATGAGGGAGATAAGATAGTAACAAGTAATATTTCGGATAAGTATTTACCCGGAATACTGATCGGTTATATTTCAACTATCAGCAGGGATTCGAATAATCTTACCAAATCAGGACTCATTACACCGGCGGTTGACTTTGAGCACATCGAAGAGGTGCTTGTCATTACCGAGCTTAAAGAAACTTACGAAGAATAATGCAGCTTTTTAAAAGAATAATTACGGGATTTCTTCTTGTTATCATATTTTTTGTTCTGCAGACCACTGTATTTAAGTGGCTTTCTTTTGGTGGGATAGTTCCCAATCTTCTTATTATCCTTACGGCAACCTATGGAATGATGAGGGGCGAGCGATACGGTCTTTTGATCGGTTTTTTCTGCGGCCTTTTAGCTGATATATTTTTTGGCTCGTTCATCGGTTTAAATGCTCTTTTTTACATGTACATTGGCTATCTTAACGGAAAGTTCCATCAGATATATTATGAGGATGATATTAAGCTGCCCCTTGCCCTTATATTAGGCTCTGACCTTGTTTACGGGCTTTCCTATTACACAATAATGTTCCTTTTAAGGAGCCGCTTTGATTTTTCCTTTTATTTTATGAATACGATACTTCCGGAAGCGATATATACGATACTGGTTTCATTGCTATTTTATCCGCTTCTTTTACTTATACATAAATTTATTGAGAAGAGATCTGATAAGGACGGTATGAGCTTTGTTTGAAGAGTTACGTGAAAAGTTAATAAAGCTCTTAAGCTCCAGAGTGTTCATAATGCTTATAGTTTTAAGCGTTGTGGGCTTTATTATGCTGCACAGGGTTTTCTCACTTCAGATCATCCACGGTGAGGAATATATGGATTCTTTCGAGACCAGGATCAAGAAGGAGATCTCAATCGACGGCGCCAGGGGAAATATATACGACAGGAACGGAAACCTTCTTGCATATAATGAGCTTGCCCATTCAGTTACCATAGAGGATGTTTACGAAAGTGGTACCCTTAAGAATTACAATCTAAATACCACGATTTACAAGACCATTAAGATAATCGAGGAGAACGGAGATAATCTTATCTCTGATTTTAAGATAGAGTTAGACAGGAACGGAAACTATATGTTTACCGTTGAGGACACATCCTTATTAAGATTCCTTGCTGACGTATACGGTCACAGCTATATTGATGACCTTACTGCCAAAGAGAAGAATTCATCACCCAATGACGTAATAGAATATCTTTGCGGATGGGATAAATTCAGGATCGGTGTGTACGATGAAAATACGAAGAAGGCTACCTTCGAAGTTGGTAAGGGATACACGAAGGAAGAGCTTCTTAAGATCCTTAATGTCAGATATGATATGTCCAATAACTCGTATCAGAAATATATTTCCACCACCATTGCAAACGATGTTTCCGAGGAAACAGTTGCCATAGTAATGGAAAATTCCAATGAGCTTCAGGGCGTAACCATTGCCGAGGGCACAATAAGAAAATATGTTGATGCCATATATCTTTCCAATATAATCGGTTATACCGGTAAGGTATCAAGTCAGGATGAGCTTGCAACGCTTCAGGAAAGCAATGTTGAATACACAATTAACGATACTGTAGGTAAGCTTGGAATCGAAAAATCAATGGAGAATTATCTTCAGGGAAAGAAGGGCTCTGAGACCATTTTCGTTAATAACGTAGGTAAAACAACGGAGATAAGCAATTACGTTGAACCTGTTGCCGGAAACGACATCTATCTTACCATTGATAAGGACCTTCAGATCGCGGTTTATAAGATATTGGAGGAGCACCTTGCAAGTATTCTTTATACAAAGATAATTAATGCCAAAGAATATGATAATTCAGCAGTTGCAAACTCTAAAATGCTGATCCCCATTTACGACGTATATGTTGCCCTTATTAACAATAACGTAATTGATATCGATGCGCTTTCCTATGATACTGCCAAGGAAAATGAAAGGGATGTGTATGAAAAATATGTTTCCCACAAGGAAGATGTCTTTAACCGTTTAAACAGCGAGCTTCTTGAGACTAAAACTCCCTATAATGAACTTTCCAAGGAATATATGGCCTATGAAAGCTACATAGTTGATAAACTTTATTCCGATGGGATCATAGTTAAGTCTTTGGTGGATTCCGAGGATGAGACCTATATTGCCTGGACCACTGATGAAACAATATCCGCAAATGAATATATCAATTACTGTATTTCCATGAACTGGATCGATGTTTCACAGATAGAACTTGATTCACAGTACTCTGATTCATCTAAAATTTATGAGGCTATTATTTCTAAGATACTTGATGAGCTTCAGGATGATACCGGCTTTATTAAAAAGATATACACCTACATGATAAGGAATGACATGATCTCAGGCTCTTCTTTGTGTAAGATACTTCTAGAGCAGGAGGTAGTTGAGGTTTCCGACGAAGAAGAGAGAAACATGTTTAACGGCACGACTACTGCCTATGCTTTCCTTATGGCAAGGATAAAGGAGCTTGATATCACCCCTGCAATGCTTGCCCTTGATCCCTGCTCTGCTTCATGTGTAATTACAGATGTTAATAATGGAGATGTGCTTGCGCTGGTTTCATATCCGGGATTTGATAATAACAAGCTTGCAAACGGTGTGGATGCGGATTATTATGCATCCCTTCAGGCAGACCTTTCAACTCCCATGATAAATTACGCAACAAGGCATAAGACAGCACCCGGTTCTACCTTCAAGCCGGTTTCGGCAACAGCCGGATTATGCGAGGGAGTTATAACCACAACCTCAAGATTCACCTGTACCGGTTTATTTGATAAGATATATCCCCCTGCGGCCTGCTGGATATACGGTCAGGGTTCACACGGCTCCATCACCGTATCAGAAGCAATTCAGCATTCCTGCAACGTATTTTTCTATGAGGTGGGTTATGCTTTGGGAACTAAAGACGGTTCTTATTCTTCTGATTACGGCCTAGAGCGGCTCTATAAATATGCAGATGAGTATGGCCTTACCGAACTTAGTGGTGTTGAGATTGAAGAATCAACACCCACATTCTCAGATACTGATGCTGTAAGATCCGCCATAGGACAGGGTACCAACTCCTATACCACTGTTGGACTTGCCCGCTATATAACTGCTGTTGCAAACTCCGGAACAACCTATAACCTTACGCTTCTTGATAAGGTTACGGATAACCAGGGCAATCTTTTAAAGGATAATGAAGCAACTGTAAGGAACGTTATCAATATGAACAGTTCATACTGGGATGCAATACATAAGGGTATGAGAGCAGTAGTTGAATCCCGTTCAGATTATGCTGATCTTCCCATCAAGGTTGCCGGAAAGACAGGAACTGCCGAGGAATCAAAATCGAGGGCAAACCATGCGCTTTTCGTTTGCTACGCGCCCTACGAAAACCCGGAGATTGCAATAACCACCCGTATTGCATATGGCTATACATCAACCTATGCGGCAACCACCACCAAGGATGTACTTAAATACTACTTTAACCTTGAAGATTCAGGCGAACTTATCAAAGGAGAAGCCGAAACCCTTGAAAGCGTTACGGCACAAACAGACTGATGTTTGCAAAATATAATTTCAGACATTACAATTTCAAACTTGTGATTTTTGTGATCGCACTTGCAGTTATAGGCGTATTTGCGGTTTCATCAGCAGATGAGAGTCTTATGAGCAAGCAGATATTCGGCGTGGTTGCCGGTGTCTTTCTTATGGTCATACTGTCTTTATTTGACTACTCAATAATACTTAAATTTTACTGGGTAATCTATGCCGTTAACCTTATCCTTCTTGTAATGGTTATATTCATGGGTGAGGATGCCAACGGAGCACAGCGTTGGATAAAGATATTAGGTGTCCAGTTCCAGCCCTCTGAGCTTGCCAAGATACTTATTGTCTTGTTCTTTGCAATGTTTATATACAGGCATGAAGAGGATATTAATTCATTCCTTATTGTGGCTGTTTCCATTGTGCTTTTCGCTATTCCCGCGATCCTTGTCTTAAAGCAGCCAGACCTTTCAACCACTCTTGTAATCTGCATAATCTTTGCAGTTATAATGTTTGTTTCAAACATAAGCTACAAGCTTATATTAGGCGTACTTGCAATAGCAATCCCGGTATTTGTCATCCTTATTTATCTCATAATCCAGCCTGATCAAAAGATAGTAAATGATTACCAGAAACAGAGAATTATGTCCTTCTTTAACCAGGAGGAGACCGCCAATGACGAAGGTTACCAGCAGACCTATTCCGTAATGGCCATAGGCTCGGGGCAGCTTTCCGGCAAGGGCTATAAAAATAATGAGATCTACTCAGTTAAAAATTCCGATTTCATTGCAGAGCAGCAGACAGACTTTATTTTTGCCGTAATAGGAGAGGAATTCGGTTTCATAGGAACTGCCTCTGTTATAATACTTATTTTCCTAATATCCTTTGAATGCTTCATGATAGCCTTCAGGGCCCGGGATGTGGCGGGAAGGATAATAGCCGCGGGAGTCGGGGCCCAGCTAGGATTCCAAAGTTTCATAAATATAGGAGTTGTTACCTATATTCTTCCCAATACAGGACTTCCCCTTCCTTTTGTCAGCTATGGCCTAACCTCACTTTTATGTTCCTTCATAAGTATAGGATTTGTATTAAATGTGGGGTTACAATGCGACTCAAAATAGGGTATAATATCTTCGGGGTTAAATGGAGGTATTGCAATGAATATTGCACTTATAGCACATGATGCAAAAAAGAAGCTTATGCAGAACTTTTGCATAGCTTACAGAGGTATTTTAAGCAAGAACGAGCTTTATGCAACAGGAACGACGGGACGTCTTATTGAAGAGGTTACCAACCTTAATGTCCATAAGTTCCTTGCAGGTCATCTGGGCGGAGAACAGCAGATAGGAGCCCAGATAGAGCAGAATCAGATTGATCTTGTTATATTCTTACGGGATCCCTTAACGGTTAAAACTCACGAGCCTGATGTTAATAACGTAGTAAGACTCTGTGATGTACATAATATTCCCCTTGCAACCAATCTTGCTTCGGCGGAACTTTTGATCAAATCCTTAGACAGAGGAGACTTAGAGTGGCGTGAAATGTACAAGTAAGTCACTTATCGCAATGTTAATGCTTGTTGCTTTAACATTATGCGGTTGTTCATCAAGTAAATATGCACTTCCTTATACTGCTGATTCCAAGATCAGCAGTTTTCGTATTGTAGAAAGTGAAGGTTCAACTGAAAGAGTATCATCCTTTGCTTCAAAGCTCTGTGTTGCGGAATCTGATGTAAGTAATTCTGAGGTTTCACTTACTACTGAGTATGTAGGTGCAGGTCTTTTTGATATTTCTTCAGGCAATGTCATCTGTTCCCAGAATATCCATGAGCATTTTAATCCCGCATCCCTTACGAAGATTATGACTGCTATAGTTGCCCTTAAGAACGGCAGCATGGATATGGTACTTACCGCCTCATCAAACGTTGATGACCTTGAAAGCGGTGCCCAGGCGATAGGCCTTGAAAGCGGAGATACAATGACTCTGGCCCAGGCCCTTAACATTCTTCTCATATATTCTGCCAATGATGTTGCTATCCTTATAGCTGAGGGCATAGGCGGAAGCGTTGATAATTTCGTTAATATGATGAATGAAGAGGCCATAAATATAGGAGCTACCAATTCCCATTTTGTTAATCCACATGGACTTACCGCTGAGGATCATTACACAACTCCCTATGATCTTTATCTTATGATGAATACAGCGATGCAGTATGATATGTTTAATGAAATCATACACACCACTGAATATTCCACTGAATATCATGATGCAAACGGCAACTCAAAAGCCGTCTCACTTAAGAGCACAAACCTCTATCTTACAGGAGATAAATCCGTTCCTTCAGGTGTTACCATTGTGGGAGGAAAGACAGGAACAACCAATGCCGCAGGCCACTGTCTGATACTATTAAGCAGAGACACTAAATCCAATCCTTTCATAAGTGTGATCCTTAAAGCAGATAACAGAGATGACCTTTATGAGAATATGACCTCACTATTATCCCAGATCAATTAAGAGGTTGTATTTTGAGGGTATATAAATTATAATTATTATAAGTTTTTAATCAAATTTTGGAGGTTTTTCCTATGGTTTCTTTAATTATTGGTGAAAAGGGTAAGGGTAAAACAAAGGTTCTTTTAGATAAGGTAAATGAGGAGATCAAAGATGCAAATGGCTCCTATGTTTATCTTGATAAGAGTTCCCAGCATATGTATGAGCTTAATAACAAGGTAAGACTTATTGATGTTTCAAGCTACAACCTTGATAATGCAGATAAGTTCCTTGGCTTCATAAGCGGTATCATTTCACAGGATCATGATCTTGAGAAGATGTACCTTGATAATTTCCTTGTACTTTCAAATTGCGGTGACGATTATATTAAGGTTCTTGATTCCCTTAATGCTATGAGCGAACAGTTTAAGGTTAATTTCATAGTCTCAATGTCAAAGGTTAAAGCAGACCTTAATGATGCTTGGAAGAATAACGTTATTGCTGAATTATAATTTGTATTTTTAAACTGTAGGTTTGAAGCGATATCCTAAGGGTATCGCTTCTTTAATGTAAGAAAGGAGGCCGGTATGGCAGCGAGAAATAATAATAACGTGTCCAACATTAAAAGATCGCATGGCATGAATTTCGGTCTCATTATCTTTCTTGTTATCTTTGTTTATATCATTATTGCCATAGTTAATTATTTTTCCCAGAAGCATATAGAAAGCTATCAGGTTATGATGGGCTCACTTTCTTCCAATAATATCTACAAAGGTGTGGCTTTAAGGGATGAGACCATTGTAAGGGCTGATAAAAACGGCTATGTTAATTATTTTGCACGAGAAGGTGAAAGAGTAGGTGTTGGAAACCTGGTTTATACCATTGATGAATCAGGCAGGCTTTCAACATATCTTGAAGAAAGCTCCGATAATTCCAATCTTACAAGCAAGGACTTAACGGAATTAAAAACAGATATATTAAGCTTTATCAATGAGTTTAATACCTATGAATTCTATTCAGTATATGATTTTAAATATAACGTGGAAGGAACCGTCCTTAAGCTTGCAAATTCCAATATCCTTTCCGACATTGATAAGATAAACAGCTCCGGAGTTTCTAATCTTGTAACCTATAATACAGCCCCTTATTCAGGCTATGTTATATATTCAACGGATGGTTATGAGGAGTTATCTTTAAACGATATGACCTCAGAACTTGTGGATTACAAGAATTACCAGAAAAAGCAGCTTATCTCTAACGAGCTTGTGGCAGAAGGAGATGCGGTATATAAGCTTGCGACCTCTGAAGACTGGTCTATCGTTATTGAGGTTGATCCTGATAAGGCCCAGGAGCTTGTTGATGAGGGCTATATTAAGGTTAAATTCCTTAAAAACCAGGATACCTCCTGGGGAAAGGTTTCAGCCTACACCAATGAAGAAGGTGAAAGCTTCATTATGCTTACCTTCAATAATTCGATGCTTACCTTCTGTACTGACAGATTTGTTGATATAGAGCTTATCCTTGAAGAGGATGAAGGACTTAAGGTTCCCAATTCTTCAATAGTTGAAAAGGACTTCTTCATCGTTCCCAAGGATTATCTTACAAAGGGTGGAACCAACAATACCGACGGTGTATTACGTCAGATATATCTTGAGGATGGCTCAACCTCAACCGAGTTCGTGGAAACAGCCATATATAATGAAACAGAAGATGATTATTATCTTGATGATATGATGCTCAGAATGGGAGATATCCTTGTTAAGCCGGATTCCGGAAGCACATATACCATTAGTGCCAAGGGCTCGCTTATAGGCGTATACAATATCAATAAGGGATATGCGGATTTCAAACAGATCAATATCCTTTATCAGAATGATGAGTATTCAATAATCAAATCAAATACAATTTACGGATTAAGCACCTATGACTATATCGTTCTTGATGCATCAAGCGTAAGCGATGATGAACTCATCTACGAATAGTGCACAATATCTAGATAAAACCAATAAATTTTGTCAATATTTTGTAATTAGCGGTTGACATATCTCCCGAAAACAAAGATAATAAATAATGTAGGTTATTTTATGATGTAAGTGTCAATAGGAAAAAATGCGATTGAGCTTGCTCAAATGAGCATTTTTTGACTGATTGACACGCCGAACACCGAAAGCGGAATAAAATGCCTGTTTTATGGCATTTTATGGGAGATTGAGGTGTTCGAGGATTGCGAGAATTGCGAAGCAATGAAGCAATCCGGGTACATCAGTGAGTGGCAAAATATGATTTTGACACTCACATCATTTTATAAATAAATTGTTTAAGGAGTTTATATGGGAGCGTTTGATAAGTTTCTCAGCTATATGAAAATAGATGGCGATGAGGACATTTATGATGATGATTACCTTGATGAGCCCGAACTTGATAAGAAACCGGTTCAGGCCATAAAGGAGGATAAGAACACACAGGAAGAAATTAAGAAGCCTGTAAGGATGCCTTCTAATAATAAAAATCAGAGAAGAGGAGTTCCCACAGGAATGGAAGTTGTTAGGGTTGAGCCTTCTTCAGTTGAGGATGGCAGAAAGATATCAGATCTTTTACTTGAGAATAAGGTTGTGTTCCTTGACCTTGAGGGTATCGATATGAACCTTGCACAAAGGATAATCGATTTCACATCCGGAGCAACTTATGCAATTGACGGAACACTTCAGCAGATGTCAAAGTATACATTTGTTATTGCTCCTCCTGTAGTTGCTGTTTCAGGTGATTTCCAGGATGCATTGAGTAACAATGCTTCAGTAACATTTTAATCATTAATATTTAAGGTGGATGAAAACGAGTAGGTACATTGCCTACTCGTTTTTTAAAATTATATGGAAAAGATAAACGTAAACATTAAGGATATAAAATACGATATTTTTATAATCGAAAATAAGGAAGAGGGGGCAGAAGTCACCTCCGAAGAGGGTGTCAGTGTATTTACAAGCCTTAAAGACGCTCTTACCTTTAAGATTTATGACGATAAGCTTAAAGGTGTGTACATAGACCTTGAGTCCATAGTATCACTTGATAATAAGGAATTTTTTGACGGATTTTCCTTTGTTATGCAGCTTGCCATGGTTAAAAGCGAGGTGTTCTATTTTTCTTTGATCGATAAGATGTATGAGATCTGTGAAAAAGAATCTGATACGCTTTTAGAGGTTTTAAAGAAAGCCCTTGAAATGCGAGTTCTTATTACAAAGCTTGATATTGAAAAGGATAACGAAGTATCCGTTTCTTCCTTTGGTTATCCTATAGCTTCGGCTATTAAGAAGTATAAGAAAGATGAGCTTTCCTTTGGGGAATGCCTTTCCTTAGGCTGTGTTGCGACGGGCTTTATTTCCTATAAAAAGAACTGGCTTACCAAGGAAGAGTATTATGAACTTAGGGATATGTATGTTCCATTTTATCTTCCCATTTCAATAGAAATGCTTGATATTGATAGGCTTTTAGACTTGGTTATTTCAGAACTTTCAGGGGAAGATGATAAATATAAAATGGTACTTCTTAAAAAGACAGGTAAAGCTGTTATAGATAATACGGTAACTTCCGCTGAGATTAAAGAAGCACTTTCGGAATTGAATTTTGATGAGGCGTGGTAATGAAAAAAAGTCGTTTTTACGTGATAGATGCTTTGCTTTTTATAATCCTTATATTTATAGATCAGTTCACAAAGTATCTGGCTGTTAATAACTTAAAGGATAAAATTCCGAAGACTCTGATAAATGGTGTGCTTCAGCTTAATTACCTTGAAAACCGGGGTGCAGCCTTCGGAATGTTCCAGAATCAAAAGATATTTTTCGTGTTTATAGCCGTTGTGTTCCTTGCTGTTATCTTTTATGTGATCATTAAAACACCCGCAGATAAAAAATATATGCTTATGCATATATTGCTTATAATGATTGGTGCCGGAGCCGTGGGCAACCTTATAGACAGGGTAAGACTTAATTATGTAGTGGATTTCATATATTTTTCTCTTATAAACTTCCCTATATTTAATTTCGCTGACATCTGTGTTACCGTTGGAACCATTGTATTTGTTATTCTTATCCTTTTTGTTTATAAGGATAATGATTTTTCATTTCTTAAGCTCAAGGAAGATAAGAAGATAGAAGATAAACAGTAAATGGAAGAGCTTTTATTTAATGTAACCGAAGATTATGAAGGTGAAAGGATCGACAAATATTTATCTTTTTTTGTCGATTCTTTTTCTCGTTCTTATCTTCAAAAGCTCATTTCGGAAGATAAGATAACCGTTAATGGCAAAAATATAAAAGCAAGCTATAATCTTAAAACGGATGACCATATAATTGTAAAGCTTCCGGAGTCTGTTATTCCCGATATTAAGCCTGAGGATATACCCCTTGATATTCTTTACGAGGATGATGACGTTATTGTGGTAAATAAGCCTAAAAACATGGTTGTTCACCCTTCAGCAGGGCATTATTCCGGAACTTTAGTAAATGCGCTTATGTTCCATTGCCGGGATAATCTTTCCGGAATAAACGGAGTCCTTCGCCCCGGAATAGTCCACAGAATAGATAAAGATACAACAGGTTCTGTTATAGCCTGTAAAAATGATAAAGCACATAATGAAATCGCAGAGGCTTTAAAGGAACACAGCATTACAAGAAAGTATCATGCCATAGTCCACGGCGTGATAGAAGAAAACGAAGGCACCATCAAAACCCAGATTGGAAGAAACCCTAAAGACAGGCTTAAAATGGCAGTTGTTTCACAGGGTGGTAAAAAGGCAGTCACTCATTACAGGGTACTTAAGTGTTTTAATGACTATACTTATGTTGAATGTGTCTTAGAAACCGGAAGGACCCATCAGATAAGGGTTCATATGGCTCATATTAATCATCCTATACTGGGAGATATTGTTTATTCCGACAGGAAGGAACCCTTTAAGCTTGAGGGGCAGTGTTTACATGCAAAGATATTAGGATTTTTAAGGCCATCAGATCATGAGTACATAGAAACTGATGCACCGCTTCCCGAATATTTTAAGCATCTTCTTGATATTCTTTAATCCGTTATAATTAGTGTAGTATTCTTCTGAATATTTTGAAAATTATCTGAGAATTTGGTATAATTTATTTGTATTTCTTATGAAAGTGAGGGTATTTTATGGATACTAGAATTACTATTGCAAGACAGTTTGGTTCAGCCGGCCACGAAATCGGTGTTAAGCTTGCTGAATCCTATGGAATTCCTTGTTATGACAAGGAACTTCTTTCTAGAGCAGCCAAGGAATCCGGCTATTGTGAGGAGATAATCCAGGCTCAGGATGAGAGACCTACCAATTCCTTCCTTTACAATCTTGTTATGGATACTTATTCCTATGGCTATAATTCTTCCCACTTCGTTGATATGCCTATTTCACAGAAGATCTTTCTTGCACAGTTTGATACAATCAAGAAGATTGCCGATGAAGGTCCCTGTGTTATCGTAGGCCGTTGTGCAGACTACGCCCTTGCTGAGAGAGAGGATACACTTAATCTCTTTATATATGCCGATGAAGAAGCAAAGATAAAGCATATCATAAATGAGCATCATGACGTTAAAACCGATAAAGAGGCAAGAGACATGATGATCAAGATGGATAAGCAGCGTCAGAGCTATTATAACTATTATTCCTCAAAGAAATGGGGAAGAGCAGACAGCTATGATCTTTGTATCAACAGCGCAGTATTAGGCGTTGATGGTACTGTAGATCTTATAAGAGATTATGTTTCAGGCTTTGAAAAGAGAAGGGCATGAAGCTTTCCCTTGTAATTCTTATCGTTATATTTATTGCGATCGTATATATTTATACCTTCATCAGATGGCGTAAGAATAAAAAATCCCTTACCGAAAGCAAGATCGGATTCATCAATAAAAGCAATCGAATCACTTCAAAAGATGATGATCCTGAGGAGGACGGTATTAATAGAGACGGCCCCATAGATTTTATATCAAGAGAAGACCTTGTTAAGGAAGTGCAGAACGAAGTACATAAAAACGACAGATCTTTGGTTAATCCGAGGATTAAGGAATTAAAATTTTAGGATTATGCCGGATAACCTATAGTTATTCGGCATTTTCTGATGTAAGTGTGAAAGCAAAATCGCGATGGAAAACACTAAAAATTATCATGACGAACAGAATAATTTAAATACCCTTAAGATGAGAGCTGTTCTTCAGACACTTCCCTCATTCTGTAAGTCCTTTTTCAGAGGGATAAATGATTCCACATCCTCCCGTACTAGACTTGCATATGCCTATGACCTCAGGGTCTTCTTTGAATATATGCATGAAAACAATTCAGTCTGCAAGAAGATGGAAATAACGGATTTTCCCCTATCAATACTTGATGATATAGGCCGCGAAGACATCGAAGAGTATATGGAATATATTTCATATTACATTAAGGACGGCAAAGAAATAACAAACGATGAAAGGGGTAAAAAGCGAAAGCTTTCGGCCTTAAAGAGCTTTTATAATTATTATTACTGTGCTGAGCTTATTAAGACAAATCCGGCGGCTTTAGTATCTTTACCTAAGATCCACGAAAAAGAAATAGTTAGACTTGATCCTGACGAGGTGGCTATTCTTCTTGATAATGTGGAAGACGGAGATAAGCTTACCAAGAAGCAGCAGAGCTTTCACAATAAGACAAAGGTCCGGGATACAGCGCTTATGACGCTGCTTTTAGGCACCGGAATAAGAGTTTCCGAATGCGTCGGACTTGATATTAATGATGTTGATTTTAAAAATAACGGTATAAAGATACGCCGTAAGGGCGGATATGAAACTGTTGTTTATTTCGGAGATGAGGTTTGCGGCGCTCTTCTTGATTATATGGCAGAGCGTAAACATATTATCCCCATGAGCGGACATGAAGAAGCCTTGTTTTTATCTTTGCAGAATCGTAGAATATCTGTTAGGGCAGTGGAAAACCTGGTTAAGAAATACGCCCAGACAGTGACCACCTTAAAGAAGATAACACCCCATAAATTAAGAAGTACTTACGGTACTACACTTTATAAGGAAACAGGAGATATATATCTTGTTGCAGATGTTCTGGGGCATAAGGATGTTAACACAACACGTAAGCATTATGCAGCCCAGGAAGAAGACAGAAGAAGAATGGCTGCTAAGGCAGTTAAGTTAAGAGAGGATTAGTATTTAATGAAATTTAATTTTAACAAAAAACATTTAAGCATCGGAGTTATCGCTTTTCTTGTTATAGTATTTTCAGTTTTATTTATACTTCTCACTTTTAAATTTTCAGATTTTAAGGGTGTGATCCTTGATCTTGTAAGCATTATGCAGCCTGTGATCTTCGGCTTTATCATTGCTTATATACTTACACCACTGGTTAATTTCTTTGAAAGAAAGATATTTTTCCCCTTTGAAATAAGGAAATACGGCTCCATTTCTCCTAAAAAGAAAAAGTTATATAGGGCAATTTCGGTTATATTAACGATACTTGTGCTAGGGCTTTTAATCTATGTATTTATAATCGCGGTAATCCCCCAGGTAGGACAGAGTATTGTTGTATTAACCAACAGATTTCCTTCCTATATAACTTCCCTTCAGACCTGGTTTAATAAGATACTTCATGACAACCGTAATGTTAACGAAGGTCTTAACTGGCTTCTTACCAATTATGAGGATGATATTTACAGTTTTTTAAATAATAATCTGATGCCGAAGGCTCAGAACATGGTAAAAGGCTTTTCTTCAGGACTTTTCAGTGCATTATCCGGCACCTGGAACTTTATCATGGGAATCATAATAAGCATTTATGTACTTCTCATTAAGGAAAAGTTCTGCGGCCAGGCTAAAAAGATCGTTTATTCGTTATTCAGCCGTGAAAAAGCCAATCAGATCCTTAAGGATACCAGATTCGTATCAGATACCTTCATTGGTTTCATCAGCGGAAAGATATTGGATTCATTCATTATCGGTGTACTTTGCTTTATAGGAGTGACTATATTAAAATTCCCTTATGCCGTTCTTATAAGTGTGGTTGTAGGTATTACAAATATAATCCCTTTCTTCGGACCCTTTATAGGAGCTGTACCCTGTGCATTGCTTCTTTTAATGGATAATCCCATGGAGTGTCTCTATTTCATAATCTTCATTGTGATACTTCAGCAGATAGACGGAAATCTCATTGGACCTAAGATTTTAGGAGATTCAACCGGTATTTCCGGTTTCTGGGTTATTTTCTCCATTACGGTGTTCGGCAAATTATGGGGAGTTCTTGGAATGTTCATAGGAATACCTATATTTGCTGTAATTTATGCTATGATCAAGAGAAATGTTGACAGGCGCCTTGCCAAGAAGGACCTTCCCTGGGAAACTGATGAATATATGGTCCTTAAAAGCATAGATGAAAAAGGAGATATTATTCCCCTTGCTGAATCCTTAGATGAAACATATGTTGTTAAGAATCCTGAGGAAGAAGGCCAAAAGGCAAGAAAAAGAGATGTTTTTGTAAATATATTTAAGCATGTTAAAAAAGCAAAGCCCAGTCTTTTAAATGATGATTCTCAGGAAGAGATGATTGAGGCTGCCAAAGAAGTAGCAGAGAAGAAATAAATAGGTTTATAAAACGAAAGATTAAGGCAATAAAAAGGCCGGTAATTTAAGTGGCATTAAGTCACAGAAAATTACCGGCTTTATTATTTAAAATAATCTGAATACCCCGAAAACCTTACCTAAAATGGTGCAGTCATCAACAATAATGGGATCCATAGTATCGTTTTCAGGCTGGAGACGGATATGATCCTTTTCTTTATAAAAGGTCTTAACAGTAGCGGAATCATCAATAAGGGCAACTACCGTATCACCGTTATTAGCGGTATTGGTGCAGTTAACAAATATCTGGTCACCAGAGTAAATTCCAACGTTTATCATTGAATCACCCTTAACCTTAAGGACAAATGATTCACCTCTGGGAACCATATCTGCAGGAACGGGAAAGTAGCTCTCAATATTCTGTTCGGCTAAAATAGGCTCGCCTGCTGCAACACGGCCGATAACGGGAAGCGAAACCATTTCTGTACGAACCATCTGAAAATTATCATCGCATATCTCAATGGCACGGGGCTTGGTGGGATCCCTTCTTATATATCCGTTCTTCTCAAGAGTTTCAAGATGGGAATGAACTGAAGAAGTGGACTTTAAATTAACAGCCTCACAGATTTCCCTTACTGCCGGGGGATAACCGCGCTTAAGTATTTCTTCTTTAATATAATCCAGGATCTGCTGCTGTTTGGCACTGATTTTTCCTTTAGACATTTGAACCTCCAATCGCAAACGTGTTTTCGAATTCATATTTATTATAACATATTAATTTTAAAAGGCAAACATATATTCAGAAAATTTGTTCGATTTTTCTATTGACAAAAGAATGTATGTTCGGTATTATTATTTCAGAACAAACGTTCACGAACATATATTTGGAGATTGATATGAAAGACAGATATGAATTAAAGATCAGAAGGAACAGATTAAGACGCCGTCGTCAGCTTTTAAAGAGAGCATTAATAACTCTTATGAGTATGATCGCACTTAGTTTTTTGATCACTATGATGTTCTCTGTTAAGGTTAAGGCCTCAGAACAGGATGAAGTTCATTATTTTAAATATTATAAGAGCGAAGTAGTTTCTGCTAAGGATACCCTTTGGGATTATGCAGTTATTTATTCAAGGGACGAAGATTATCAGAATTATATTAATGAAGTTAAGAGAATGAATCATCTTGAATCAGACGATCTTGTCATAGGAATGAATATTATTCTTCCTTATTATTCAACGGAATATGTTGAGTAGTGTGATCTATATTGCGTTTTATTTGTTTAAAGCATAAAAATCCCGGGCTTTTATTATTTTAAACCCGGGATTTTGTCATCATTTGATCTATCAACTTATTATTTACAGAGCATTAGCAGATTGGCTCATATCTTAATCTGATATTAGGAAGCTCATTCATCTTTGTGTAGTAATTATCTGCCCAGTCAGCGCTTCCGTTATCCTCATTTTCGCCACTTGCAGGAGGAGCGAAGATATTAAGCTTAATTATTTTTTTACCCTCAATAGGATTAATATAGAAGGCAGACATAAGGTCAATATAGCTTACTCCAACACCCTTAAAGAACCACTTCCCGTTAAATTCCATCACAAGGTTCATATCCTTTAATGAATTATTGAAATTAGCCTCTGCAAATACAGGTGCGTTTTCAAGTTCAAGTTCTATGGAGATACCTTCGGAATCTTCTGAATTGCCCCAGCGCATTTCCATATTGTTTTCATCGATGGGAGAGTATTCCATACCGGGCTTAAAGAAATCATCGTTAATTATTTCCTTATAGGTATTCATAAGAGGCCATTCATAAGCATTATTTTTATTATTGGGGTCGGTATACTCAAGACCAAGTCGTCCGTCATCCCTAAACTGATACATGGTAAGACCTGAGAACCATTTACCCTCGTCGTTCTTTATTCTGTCAGTGAAATCCTTAATAAGGTCGCACTGCTTATAAGGGCCTACAACATCACCGTCTGCATTAAATTCTGAAATAAGCATGGGCTTTCTAACGCCTCCACAGATTTCAACGAATCTGTCAAAGGTTGCCTTGGTCTTGTTATATACCTCTTCGTTAGGAGAGAGTTTATGCTGATTATTATCCTTTTCAGCAACCTCGAAGGGCCAGCCCCAGTTAAGAGCTATATATTTATCAACTGACCATATATCTGCCTTCTTAACTGCCTCTATGAAGGATGATTCCTTCTTAATATGCTCATCACCCAGGTTCTCGATTCCATCGATACAGATGATCATCTTAACATTAGGAGCTTCCTTGTGGATTATATCTGCAAAGTGGGCAAAGAAAGCACCTACCTCATCATAGCTTGCTCTTTTATTAAATGAAAACCAGTCGCCGTCAGCCTCGTGATTAAGTCTTAAGAAGAGGCGTCCATAGGTCCTTAAATCATGTGCGATTGCTATTATCTGTTCATCACTTACATGGGGATCGCAGGTTAAGGTAAGTATTACATCCTGTCCATGACGTCTTACATCACGCATATAGGTAAAGGGTTCACCCTCGGTATTGCCCTCTAAGCCGCCCTTATAGGTGAAATAATCATCATAGGCATAATCCCAGGCAAAGCTTACTTCGCCCCCTTTATGGCACTCTGAAGCCCTCTGAGGGAAGGTTTCATCAAGAGGGTAGTAGCAATACATAAGATTTATCGCCCTATGGGGTCTGTTCATCTTATTAAGGACATAATCCTGATCAACATAGGGGCCGCGCTCAGAACCATCGCCTAAATCAACGGCACATTTGGCAGGTGTTAATTTAACTTTGCTTATTTTCATTTTGAATCCTCCGTTTTTCAAAATTCAATGGAAATATTGACTTTTTACATCAACATTATTATTTTACCTAAAAACACAAACTGAATAAAGAGTAATAAGCTAAAATTGTGATAGAATGATATAAGTGTGAAATAAAGGAAGAAATAATTTATGTCATGGATTCTGCTGGTGCTTTTTTACGGTGTAGTAAAAGGCGCAAGAGATGTTATAAAAAAGCTTGCACTTAATAAAAATACCGTTATGGAGGTTCTGTTTGTCTATACCTTCATTGCATTTTTATTCTGCGTTCCCACGGCAAGGGAGGCCTTTATGCCAATGCCCGGGAAATATTTTTTCCTTATATTCATTAAGAGCCTGGTTATTTTCTTTGCCTGGATATTATCCTTTAAAGCCCTTGATAACATCCCTATAAGCGTATATGGTGTCATAGACTTAAGCCGTATAATATTTTCCACCCTGTTCGGCCTTCTTGTCCTTAAAGAAGGGGTTACATTAAATCAGACCATAGGCTTTGTATTTATAATATCAGGCCTTTTATTCCTAAAGATTTATCCCTCGTTAAAGGCTAAAAAGGACGGAAGCTTCGTAAAGGAAGAAATAAGCACAAAATATGTTGTAATGGTGCTTATTTCATGTATATTAAACGCAACCTCGGGATGTCTTGATAAGCTTTATATGCGGGATCTTAACAGTTCGCAGCTGCAATTCTGGTACATGCTTTATTTAACGGCTCTTTACGGCCTTTATTTCGTAGTAAGACGTATAAAGATATCATCTACCATATGGAAAAACGGCTACATCTGGGCAATGAGCATATTGTTTTTCTTAGGTGACAAGGCACTTTTTATCGCTAATGAGAATCCTTCCTCAAAGATAAGCATTATGACCCTTTTAAAGCAGTCAGCCTGCATTGTATCAATATTTGCCGGGAAGATCATTTTTAAAGAGAAAAATATAGGCTATAAGCTGTTTTGTGCAGGGATCATAGTCCTCGGTATCTTTATATCCGTGCTTCAAACAATAGACCTGCCAGATCTTAATGATATATTAAATTACGCCGAGGATGTACTAAGATTTAACCTTAATTAAAAGGAGAAGATTAATTAATGACTGAATATAAATATCTTTTTTTCGATCTTGACGGAACGCTTACTGATCCCGGCCTTGGAATTACCAATTCCGTTATGCACGCCCTTAAAAGATTCGGTCTTGAAGTCCCCAAAAGGGAAGAACTTTATTCCTATATCGGGCCTCCCCTTAAGGACTCCTTTGCTTTAAATTACGGCTTTGATGAGGAAAAATGTTCCCTTGCGGTTACATATTACAGGGAATATTTCGGTGTTAAGGGATTATTTGAAAACGAAGTTTATAAGGGTATTCCCGAGATGCTTTCTAAATTAAGAGAAAGCGGCTATAAGCTTATTGTTGCGACCTCAAAACCTGAAGAATATTCAGTTAAAATAATCAAACATTTTGATCTTGATAAGTATTTTGATTATATCTGCGGCTCAAATATGGATGAAACAAGGTCTAAAAAGGCCGAAGTTATTGCATATGCGCTAGAACTTGCAGGAGTAGAGGATAAATCCAAGGTTCTAATGATAGGTGACAGGAAGCACGATATAGAAGGAGCTAAGGCAAACGGCCTTAATTCCCTGGGAGTGACCTACGGATACGGGGATTATGATGAATTAAAGGAAGCCGGAGCTGACTATATCGTTGATTCTGTTAGCGAACTGTTGAATTGGTTAACATAAAAATATTATGTTAACTTTACCCATTAAAATAAGTGCATAACCATTCATTGTACTGTACAGTTCAGGTAATAAATAATTATGAATAACGAAATCACTATGAACGTATCCCTTATGGCAAGGTCAAAGGACAGCAAGGGAATATATGTTGAATTTAAAGACGGGAAGAAGCGCTGCGAGATAGTAGTTCCGGGAGTAAAGATAATAAATAACTCCGGGTTTACTCCGGATGAACTAAAGACTCTTGTTGACTATGTTAAAAATGACATAGATCATATTTACAGCATTGCCAAAAGCATTGATCCTGTGAAGAATTTTTTAAACCTAAAATAAATGTTTGCTTTGGATCATATGATGCGCGTATTGATGCTTAAATTTCCTTAATTTATAAAGATAATTCCCTGGGAAGAGTGTTTTAAAAACAGATCCAACTATGCGCAAAACACAAGTTTAACGAAGAGTTAGCGCAAAGAAATGCCCAAATTACGGCATTTTCAAAATGGAACTATATTAAGCGAAATTTTCAAATAATCAGTTAATATAAGAAAGAACTTCGTCCCTGAATCAAAATAAAAAGCTTTATGATCCTTAATGTTTTAAATTAACATTTATTATCATAAAGCTTTTAAATTACCAATTAAATTATCGATCAGTTAACAAAAGTTACACTTCAAAATCAAAACAGCTTCTTATAGCTGTGTATGGACGGACGAAGGTATTTGCGATTTTTACGTGCTCCGGATGAACAGAATATCCTTTTAGGGCATCAAAATCTTCAAATTCAGAATCAAGCATAAGGTCTGTGTTGGAGCTTTCAAGATTATCTATATTAACAGTTATATTAATGAGTCCGGGAATCTGACCCTTAAGACCTTCAAGACCTTGCTTTATATCTTTTTTGATCTGTAATTTTTGAGTTTCATCATATTCATCCTTAAGTGTCCAGATTATTACATGTTTAACCAATTTTAAGCCTCCTTTAGGTATCAAAAGCAATTCAACTATTCGCGAAATCCTATATTCAAAAATATCACTATTTCTATATTAATATCCTTATAACATTTATATGTTTATTCTGCATCAATGTCCGAATAATTCGGATCCTCGGGCCTCATTTCGTTATCTTCCGACCAGCCCTTTAAATTTCCATCTTTAATAGCCGTAAACATCCTGTTCCTTACGCCCGGAGCTACCTTATTTACATCATCAAGAAGCTCCTTAACATACTCTCTTTTCGTATATCCGTCTGCAGGACATGGACTTTTAACAACCGGCAGATTATTTGCTTTAACGAAGCCTATGACATCAGCTTCATTAATATAGATAAGGGGTCTTATGATGGTGACTCCCATCCTGTCTAAGTAAGTTACAGGTGCAAAGGTATGGAAACGTCCCTCGTAGATCAGGGAAAGCATCATTGTCTCCACCACATCGTTTTTATGATGGGCATAAGCGACCTTATTACAGCCAAGTTCCTTTATTGCGTAATTAAGGGAACCCTTACGCATTTTAGCGCATAAGGAACAGGGATTTTTTTCTTTTCTTTCATCAAAAACGATCTGGGCGATCTCTGTCTTTTCAATCCTATAGGGAACATCCAGTTCTTCACAAAACTTCTTTATCCCTTCAAGATTAAGATTATCAAATCCCAGATCCACGGTAATCGCATATAGATCAAACTTTTTAGGGTAAAAATACTGAAGTTTCTTAAGAGCGTACAATAAAGTGAGGGAGTCCTTGCCGCCGGAAATACCAACGGCAATCTTATCTCCCTCTTCTATCATTCCATAATCTTCAATTGCTTTACGTGTATAACTTAATAACTGCTGAAGCTTCATTACTTAAATCTCACATCCATATAAGCAATAATCTCGTCCACACAACGCTCAAATCCAAGCTTTGAGCTATCCAGGCAAAGATCATAGTTCCTTGCATCTGCCCAGTTAGTGCCTGTATATTTTAAATGATATTCTTCCTTCTGTCTGTTTGTCTTATTAACAAACTCTTCAAGTTCCTTATAGCTTAAGGATTTCTTCTCGGCAGCCTTTTCGATGCAATAATCATGAGGTGCATGTATAAATACCGAAAGCACATTGTCATAATCCTTAAGTATATATTCAGCGCATCTTCCCACTATGATACAGTCCTGGGTATCAGCAAGCTTTTTAATAACCTTAGCCTGAATGTTAAAAAGATTCTTTTCTGAGGTATAATCCTTTGAATCAGGAGAAATTATATCATCGTCATTATATACTTCTTTAATGATACGTCCTAAGAAGCCTGCCTTTGATTTTTCGTCAGCATTTGCAAATAAGGCTTCATTAATACCGCTTTCTTCTGAAGCAAGCTTAATAAGATCCTTATCATAAAAAGGAATATTCAGTTTCTTTGATAAGGCTTCGGCAATTGTACGTCCGCCTGATCCGTACATTCTGGCAATTGTGATAACTGTATTCTTAGAAGCCATAAATCCTCCTTTATTCACCAAGGTATGCCTTCTTAATATCATCATTATTAAGAAGATCGCTGGCTTTACCCTCAAGAACTATATTTCCGGTTTCAAGCACATAAGCCCTGTCGGCGATTGAAAGTGCCTTTTTGGCGTTCTGCTCAACCAAAAGTACTGTTGTTCCGTCAGCCTTAACGGCCCTTATTATGTCGAATATTTCGTTTACAAAGATAGGCGATAAGCCCATCGAAGGTTCATCCATAAGTATGATCTTGGGATTTGACATTAAGGCTCTTCCCATGGCAAGCATCTGCTGTTCTCCGCCTGATAAGGTTCCTGCCATCTGGTTCTGTCTTTCCTTAAGACGGGGAAAACGGGAAAATACCATATCGAAATTTTTCTCGATCTCATCCTTATCTTTACGGGTATATGCACCCATCTTAAGATTCTGCATAACCGAAAGGTTGGCAAAAACCCTTCGTCCTTCCGGAACGTGAGCCATTCCCATTGAAACGATCTTGTGGGCGGGGACCTTGGTTATGTCGGTTCCGTTAAACATAATGTTTCCGGAAGAGGCCTTTAAAAGTCCCGTAATCGTGTGAAGTATTGTGGTCTTACCTGCTCCGTTTGCTCCGATAAGGGAAACAACCTCACCCTCATTAACCTTGAAGGAAACGCCCTTAATCGCCTTGATAAGACCGTAATATACTTCTATATCATTTATTTCAAGCATAGACATATATTTTTCCTCCTAATCATCACCGAGATATGCCTTAATAACCTCAGGATTATTAAGAACCTCTTTAGTATCACCCTGTGTGAGCACTGAACCGAAATTAAGAACCGTAAGTTCTTCGCAGATACCTGAAACCAGCTTCATATCATGCTCAATAAGGAGTATGGTCATATCAAAGTTATCCCTAACGAAACGAATGGTCTCCATAAGCTCCTTGGTCTCATTGGGATTCATTCCCGCTGCAGGCTCATCAAGTAAAAGAAGCTTGGGATCAGTAGCTAAAGCCCTTGCAATTTCAAGCTTACGCTGTTTACCATAGGGAAGATTCTGGGCAAGAAGATCCTTTTCCTTATCAAGGTCAAATACCTTAAGAAGCTCTTGGGCCTTCTCATTCATCTCTCTTTCAATCCTATGATATCTGGGAAGCCTTAAGATTCCTTCTATGGTAGTGTAATGATATCTGTTATGAAGACCAACCTTAACGTTATCAAGAACCGTAAGATCATTAAAAAGTCTAATATTCTGGAAGGTTCTTGCAATACCTGCACGATTGATCTCTATTGTGCTTTTGCCTGTTATGTTTTCACCCTCAAGGAATATCTTTCCCTCATCAGGCTTATATACACCGGTAAGAAGGTTAAATACAGTGGTCTTACCTGCACCATTAGGTCCGATAAGGCCGTAAAGTTCACCCTTTTTGATCTCTATTGAAAAATCATCAACAGCCCTTAAGCCGCCAAAGGAAATACTTAAATTCTTTACATCAAGCATTGTAGACATTACTGTACCTCCTTTTTATTTTTCTTAATAAGATTCTTAAGGGAATGCTTCTTACGGAAGTCAAGAATACCCGGAGCCCAGTTAAACAGCATAAGGGCAATAAGTATTATGGCATATATGAGCATTCTGTAGTCTGCAAGTCCTCTTAAAAGTTCAGGAAGCAGTGTCAGTGCAACAGCTGCAATGATCGAACCTCTCATGCTTCCGATTCCGCCAAGGACAACGAATAAAAGTATCGTGATCGACATATTGTAACCGAAGTTCTTAGGCTGTGCCATTAAGGAATTAAGATTATGAGCATAAAGAACACCGGCAACTCCGGCTAAGGAAGCAGAAATCGCAAAAGCCATAAGCTTATATTTGGTAATATTGATTCCAATGGATTCAGAAGCTATGGTATTGTCTCTTATTGACATTATCGCTCTTCCGTCACGGGAATTTATAAGGTTAAGCACGATAACAAGAGTGATAAGTATAAGGATCACACCTGCAGTAAAGGTTGAATCATTGGGAGTTCCGGTAATACCCTGGGCTCCGTTTATAATGATCTGCCCATCAGACTCCATGTTAAGTGAAAGGGCATCCTTTATTGAAACATGAAGACCGTTTGAATCCTTACCTACATAAAGAACATTTATTATATTTTTAATGATCTCGCCAAAGGCAAGGGTAACTATCGCAAGATAATCTCCTTTAAGTCTCAAAACAGGGATTCCAATAAGAAGTCCGAAAATTCCTGCAACAACTGCTCCTATTAAAATGGCCAGGGTAAAACGAAGCCATGAAACAGTTATTACCTCCTCCATGCACTTACTGAAGAATGCACCGGAAAAAGCTCCAAGGCACATAAATCCCGCATGTCCCAATGAGAGTTCACCCAGAATGCCGACACATAAATTAAGTGCCAGTGCACATATAACATACACGCAGATAGGAACAAGAAGACCTTTAATAAGGCTTGACACATGTCCTCCGTTTATCAGGATCTGCATGATAAGGTAAGAGACAAGAACGATTCCGCAGGTAATAAGATTGTTTAAGAAGGTCTTTGATATTTTTTTCATAATTATTACCCCCTAAACCTTTTCCTGAATCTTCTTGCCTAAAAGGCCCGTAGGCTTAACAAGAAGAACGATTATAAGGACCATAAACACGATCGCATCGGATAACTGGGAAGAAATATAGGCCTTTGAAAGGATCTCAATGATTCCCAGGATAAGTCCACCAATAAGAGCACCGGGAATGGAACCTATTCCTCCGAATACTGCGGCAACGAAGGCCTTAATACCGGGCATCGAACCTGTGTAAGGAGTAAGAGCCGGATATGAGGAACAAAGAAGCATTCCAGCAATCGCAGCAAGACCTGAGCCAATGGCAAATGTTAAAGAAATAGTAGCATTAACATTTATTCCCATTAACTGGGCAGCGCCCTTATCCTCGGAAACTGCAAGCATTGCCTGTCCTGCCTTGGTCTTATTAACAAATAAGGTAAGCACCACCATTATGACTATGCAGGAAAGAACCGTAACAATTGTCTCACCTGATATATTTACCTGACCATCAAATAATGAAATGCCTTTGAAGGTAACAACGGAAGAAAAGGCCTTTGTGTTAGCTCCAAATATTAAAAGAGCTATGTTCTGAAGAAGGTAGCTTACACCTATTGCAGTGATCAATACCGCAAGTGAAGAGGCCGCACCTCTTAAGGGCTTATAGGCAACCTTCTCTATCACCACTCCAAGTACCGTACAAAAGATAACGGAAACTATAATGCCAAGCCAGACCGGTAGGTTCATCATACTGACAATGGTGAAAATAACATAAGAACCGATCATGATAACATCACCATGGGCGAAATTAAGCATCTTGGCAATTCCGTATACCATTGTGTAGCCCAATGCTATGATCGCATATACGGAACCGAGACTCAGTCCGTTTATGAGATATGAAAGAAAACTCATATTGTACTCCTTAAAATCAACAATTAAACAACCGATAAATTATAGCAAAAAACGGGGCTTTCTGCAATAGAAAGCCCCGTCGCTTAAGTACAAAATGTAATCTGAAAATTAGAATTATTCAGCTGACTTATAAGCACCGTCTGTAATAACAACAGCCTTAGGTGCCTTGTTAACCTCACCGGTAGCTGCCCAAGTCATGCCCTCACCTGTGATACCATCAACTGAAATAGTTGTCATTGCTTCCTTTAAAGCATCGCAAATAGTATTGATATCATCAGAAGGTGTAAGGTTCTTAGATTCGATAGCAGCCTTGATGATGTAAATAGCATCATAAGCATCTGCAGCGAACTGGTTAGGTGTCTCACCGTTAGTTAATTCATTATACTTGGTTACGAAATTAACTGTGGCATCATCTGTTGCATCAGCTGCGAAAGGTGTAAGAAGCATAACGCCCTCAGCAAGTGAAGTATCAAAGTTCTCAACATCAAGGATACCGTCTAATCCGTCACATCCGAAGAAAATAGGATCATATCCCATAGCATCAGCCTGTGTAAGAACTAAAGAAGCCTCTGTGTAGTAGAAAGGAAGGAATACAAGATCAGCACCTGCATCCTGTGCCTTCTGAAGCTGTACAGAGAAATCTGTCTTATTATCAGCTGTAAATGCCTCAGCAGAAACTATCTCAAGCCCCTTAACCTGAGCCTCTTCAACGAACTTTGTATAGATACCTGATGAATAAACATCTGAAGAATCGTAGATGACACCGATCTTTTCAGCTATGTTATTATCTGCGATATAATCAGCAGAAGCGATACCCTGGTTAGGATCTGTGAAGCATACCTGGAATACGTTGTCATTTGCAACAGCATCAACTGAAGAACCTGAAGGTGTAAGCTGGAACATACCATCCTTTGCTGTCTCAGCACCAACTGCAACACAGCAGCCTGATGTTACTGTTCCCATAAGGATCTGCATACCCCAGTCCTTAAGAGTATTGTAAGCATTTACTGACTTCTCGTTATCAAGCTCATCATCCTGGAACTGATACTCGATCTGATATCCGTTGATACCACCGGCTGCGTTGATCTCATCAACTGCGATCTGGGCACCGTTCATAACGCCGATACCGTAAACTGCAGCACCGCCTGTGATAGGTCCGATACCACCGATCTTAAATGTTTCGCCTTCTGAAGATGCAGATGCGCTTTCGCTTGAAGCACTTGAATCTGTAGATGCAGATGCATCATTAGATGATGAACATCCGGCAAGAAGGCTTGCTGTCATAGCGCCTACTAAAAGCAGACTTAAAAACTTTTTCATAATATCTCCTCCTTATGAAATTTATTTTTAATATAAATTTATACTCTGTTTTGTTAAAAATGTCAATTTTCTGAGACTAAATTTGTGAATTCTGCCAAATCCGTTTCTTTTCCATCACACCAAATCCTCTCAAGGTCATAGAACAGTCTGTTCTCCTTGTCAAAGATATGCACTATGATATCGCCGAAGTCCATTAAGACCCATGAAGCGCTCTCATATCCTTCGATCTGGCGGCAGTTAAGGCCTTCCTTTGAAAGGCGTGAATCGATCTCATCGGAAAGCATCTGTATCTGATTCCTGTTATTACCTGATGCGATAACGAAATAATCAGCCATAACGGAAACATTGCTTATGTCAATAACCTTAATGTCAACTGCCTTCTTCTCATCAAGAGTCTTTATAACAAGACCTGTATATTTTTTGATTTCATTTAAATCAAGATCAGCCATTTATTATCTTCTCCTTCATATAGTAGTCATAGGTAAGCCTTGTCTGAGGATCTATTGATTTTCGGGATTTATTAAGATAATTAAGGGTATCCTCCAATATCTTTATCAAACAAAGATCAATATCCTCAAAGGCCATATGTCTTATGATATCAAGGTTAGGAGCCTCGCACCTGTTAGGCTCGATATAATCCGAAACAAATATTATCTTTTCAAGCAAAGACATATTCTCCCGGCCCGTTGTATGGTAAGTTACAGCATTTAATATATCTTTATCCTTGATCTCGAATTTCTTTTCGGAAATTAGGGCCCCGACCTTCCCGTGCAGAAGGAAGGGATTCTCCCTCTCAACCTCCGAAACGGGAATGTTGTATTTTTCACAAAGAGATATGCTCTTATCTCCCTCAACGTGCTTTCCGCAATCATGAAGAATGCCTGCAAGCCTGGCCTTATCAACATCTTCGCCATATCGCATTGCAAGGGCTGCGGCTGTATAACTCACTCCCAGCGTATGGGCAAACCTTTTTTCGGACTGAACCTTTTCGATTTTTTTAATGATCTTTTCAAGCTTCATATTTTTATCCCTATTTAGGAAGTTCTATTTTCTTATGATCCTTGTTTTCTTTATAAAGAACGATCTTTTTGCCGATGACCTGCACAACTGCAGAATGTGTACGCTCGGAAAGCGCCTCAGCTATGGCCCTTGGATCATCAAGGCAGTTTTTAAGCACGGAAATCTTAATGAGCTCGTGGGTATTAAAGCATTCGGAAACCGCATCCACCGTTTCAGGTGTAAGTGATGATTTACCGATCTGCATTATGGGTTCTATATTCATTGCAAGGCCCTTTAAATAGGCTCTCTGTTTACTGGTCATATTTTATTCCTTTAAAAATATATTATTTATAGTACTCGAAGGTAAGATCATAGAGACGAACTATATCCCCCTCCTCAATTCCAAGGTCCGTAAGCTCATCCAAAATTCCGTTATCCTTAAGGAAATTCTGGAAGAAAACAAAGCCCTTCTCGGATTCAAGGTTCGTATAGCCAAGCATCTTTTCGATCCTGGGGCCTTCGACCCTGTATTCACCTGATTCCTCATCATAATAAACCTCAAAGGGTTCATCCTTAAGAGAGATCATATACTCAGGGAAGAATTCCTGCTCAAAGGTTATCTTTTTAACCTCTGTATTATCAAGGATATTCCTGACTTCAAATAAAAGTTCTCTTATTCCTTCACCTGAAACTGCCGCAATGGGAAAGACCTTAATACCCTTCGGCTCGAATTCCTTTTTAAGGCGCTCTATGGGGTCTTCATCTCCTTCGTCTAAAAATATACAGTCTGTTTTATTTGCGGCGATAATCTGGGGCTTTTCGTTAATGTCTGCATTATATTTACTTAATTCTTCGTTTATTGCATAGAAATCCTCTATCGGATCTCTTCCCTCAGTGCCTGCAGCATCAAGAACATGAATGATCACACGGGTTCTTTCAATATGCCTTAAAAATTCATGGCCTAAGCCTGCGCCTTCAGAGGCTCCTTCAATAAGTCCCGGAATATCCGCAATAACAAAGGGCTCAATATCAGGTACATTAACCATGCCAAGGTGGGGATTAAGGGTTGTAAAATGATAATTTGCAATCTCCGGGCGGGCATTTGAAACCTTGGTTAAAAAGGTTGATTTACCAACATTTGGAAAGCCAACAAGTCCCACATCCGCAAGGAGTTTAAGTTCAAGGAGAAGTTCAAGTTCCCTTGCTTCCTGCCCTGGCTGCGCATATTTGGGCGCCTGCATGGTGCTTGTTGCATAATGCTGATTACCGTTTCCGCCGTGTCCTCCCTCTAAAAGAAGGAAGCGCCTGTTATCACCTGAAAGATCTGTTATGACCTTTCCTGATTCGGCCTCTTTAACAACGGTTCCCTCCGGCATTTTAAGCACAAGATCTTCACCGCTTGCGCCCTTACAGTTACGCTTTCCGCCGTTTTCACCGTCCTTTGCGGCATATTTCCTTACGTGCCTGTAATCCTGAAGGGTGTTCATTCCTTCGTCAATCTCCAGATATACTGATCCGCCGTTTCCGCCGTCTCCTCCATCCGGACCGCCATTAGGTACATATTTTTCTCTTCTGAAGGATACATGTCCGTCGCCGCCCTTGCCGGATCTGACATATATCTTTGCTCTGTCATTAAACATAATTAAAACCCATTAACATACTAAAAGGCTCCGAACATAACGTTCAGAGCCTTCAAAATTCAAAAAATTACTGCTCTACAGGATAAACAGAAGCCTGCTTCCTGTCTCTTCCTACTCTTTCGAATTTAAGTACGCCGTCAACCTTGGCAAATAAAGTATCATCTCCGCCAATACCAACATTGATACCGGGATGGATCTTTGTTCCACGCTGTCTGTAGATGATATTTCCTGCCTTAACGAACTGACCGTCAGCGCGCTTAGCTCCTAATCTCTTACTCTCTGAGTCTCTACCGTTCTTTGTAGAACCCATTCCTTTTTTATGAGCGAAAAATTGAAGGTTAAGCTTTAACATTATCGTTTACCTCCTTTGTCTTAAGTTCTAAATACTTTCGTCCGTATTCTTCTCGAATACCCTTTAGTCCTAATTCCATGGCACGAAGAAGTTTCTCAGTGCTTTCTTCCTTACGGCTCTTAAGATAAAAATATATCTTTCCGGAAGATTCATCTGTTTCAATGACAACATCTTCACCATTGAGCTCGGTAATTGAATTGATGGTATTAAGGACCAGTATTGAAATCGACGCGCAGACAATATCGTTTCCGTATTCTGCAAAACCTGCATGACCTTTGGTCTCAAAGCCCTCTATCAGGCCGTCTTTTTCAAAAAATGTTATTTTAGTCATTTATACACTATGCGTTGATCTTATCAATCTTAACCTGAGTGTATGCCTGTCTGTGACCGTTCTTCTTGTGGAATGTCTTCTTAGACTTATACTTGTAAACGATAACCTTCTTGCCTCTGCCCTGTCCCATGCAAGTTGCTGAAACAGTTGCGTTCTTAACATCAGAAGCTACCTTTACAGTACCGTTGTCAGAAATAGCCACAACCTGGTCAAATGTAACAGCATCGCCTTCAGCAACATCGAGCTTCTCAACTCTTATTACGTCGCCTTCAGCAACCTTATACTGCTTTCCGCCTGTTGCGATAATTGCGTACATTGGTTTTCCTCCTTCTACTCATACGAATATGAGTTTCTCGCCAGTTTCGGTGACATATAAAAATATACGTTCTTAAACCCCACTGAGCGGCATACTCAGATAATATATCAAAGGAAAATTGCCTTGTCAAGAGGAATATCCACCTTTTTTCTGGTTATCTCAGCTATTCCGAGAGGCGTAATATCAATCGCCCTTGCGGTGATCTTATCTTTTTTAAGTTCTTCGTTAAGAAGATTTAAAAGCCTTTCCTCATCCTCAGTTTTAGACATATTGATGAAGTCAACCATTATTATCCCCGATATGTTTCGAAGCCTTAGTGAACGGGCAACCTCTAAAGCCGCCTCTTTATTTATCCTAAAGATATAATCATCTGATCCGTGTCTTTTAACCTCGGCCTTACCGGAATTTACATCAATTACGGTCATTGCCTCTGTCTTTTCAATAATCAGGTACCCTCCCGAAGGCAGATATACCTTTGTATCAAGGAGCCTTGAAAGGTGGGTCTTAAGAGAATAAAGATTTATAAGGGAAACCGCCGTATCATCATAAAATTTAATTTCCTTTGATGAAAATTTAAGTGAGGAAACAAGGCTTTCGTATATTTCGGGAATATCCGTAACAACCGAATCAAAATCATTTAAGGATATATCCTTTATAATACCGCTTACGGGATCTGCGCTTTCATAGAGTTTTGAATAAAGCTTTCTGTTATCCTTTTTAAGGTCAATCTCCCTGATAATATCAAGGGAATTTTTAACCTCCTTAAATAAAGGTGAAAGGCTCTCATCGTTAAGGAGAAGCTCTGAATTTGTCCTTATAACGGTCTTATATTTTTTAAGCCCCTCTATTTTTTCATTATTAAGGCTCTCAATAAGGCTCTTCTGAGTAGAAGGCGAAAGCTTCCTTGAAGCGCTTAAACCGTGTCCGTAAAGATGAATAACTGAATATTCACCAGGAATGCATATATCAAGACCCGCCTCCGGAAGCTTTGTTTTTAAGGCATCTGTCTTAATTTGGATAAGTATCTCATCTCCGCATTTATATTCCCTGTCTTTAAACTCCTCAAGTGGAAGAAACGCATTCTTTCCGGGAGCATATGTGACAAAGCAGGAATTCATGCCTTTATTAATTGAATCGATTCTTGCAACGTAAACGGAATCTATCAAAGATTCCTTAAGAACCTTAACAAAGGAAAGCTCATGCTCATCATCAAATAAAAACAGTATATTTTGGTCTTTAATCCTGGTTATTACTATCTTTTTCATCGTGATCCATCAAAGGTTTAAGTAGGATTTCCCCTTCTTTTTCAGAAACGTTTTTATATATTTCGGTCCTGTGAACGTAAAGGGCATTTTCAGGAATATCTATTCCCAAATGATTAAGCAGACATTCCATAACAAAAGTGGGTTTGATATTGCTATCAGAGCTTGCATTACAGATAAAATATATAGACCTGTCTGATTCTGCTTTAAAATCATAAATATATTCCTTGAGGTCTATCTGAAGGAAGCCACCGCCCTTTTTCTTAGGCTTATTGACCGGTATAGTCTTTTGACTAAAATAGTCAACGGCCTTTCCTTTAAATCCCGGAATGTCTTCCATCTTCTCTTTTAAGCTAACAATGTATCCTGCCGCAAAAACGGAAGCCATACAGTTTTCGGACTTTTCGGGAAGAAGAACAGCATCTGAAACCGAAATTCCGCTTACCATTTGCTCATTTAATTTTGAAATGAGCCGGTCAGTATTGACTTCTTCGGTCATTTCGATATCGAAATATTCAGCCTCTGAGGTATAACCAACAGAGAGCGGAAAGGCAAAAGAAAGTATCTGATGAGGTGAAAAACCATCAGAATATTTAACGGGAAGGTCTGCTCTTCTTATGGCCTTCTGGAAATATCTCATAACATCAAGATGGCCTATATATTTAATTGGACCGTTTTTAGTAAATTTAATCCTGTATTTCATCGCTTTTTAACACAAATACCAACGCCGTATTTAGATGCTCCGCAGCCGGAACACTTTTCCTTACAGTTAGGAGTTGTGGCCTCCTTCTGGGCATTATGCCATTCCCTTAAAAGAAACTCTTTGTTTACGCCGCAGTTAAGGTGATCCCAGGGGAAAATCTCATCCTCTTTTCTTTCACGGGTAGTGTAAAAGTCCATGGAAACACCGCAATCATCAAAAGCCTTAAGCCATTTATCATAATGAAAACTCTCTGACCATGCATCATACATACAGCCTGATTTATAAGCCTTTAATATGACCTCATTAAGTCGCCTGTCTCCACGGGCAAATACACCTTCAAGCACAGATGTATCAGCCTCATGCCAGTTATACTTAATGGATTTTTGATTAAGAACACTCATAATGGCTTTACGAGTCTTATAGGCCTTTTCAATGAAGTCCTCCTTGGTATTCTGAGGAGCCCACTCAAAGGCAGTAAAGGGCTTTGGAACAAAGAATGAGGTACTTACAACGATCTGTATCTTTCCCTGCCTCTTCTCCTTGGGGATAGTCTCGTAATATAAAGCCGCGATCTTATTTGCAAGCTCAGCTATGGCGTTTATATCATCCTCTGTTTCAAAGGGCTGTCCCAGCATAAAATAAAGCTTAACCCTGTTCCAGCCGCCTAAAAACGCAGCCCTGCAGCCATCTAATATATTTTCCTCAGTGAGATTCTTATTGATGATATCTCTCATCCTCTGAGAGCCTGCTTCAGGAGCAAAGGTAAGTGAGGATTTTTTAACATCCTGAACCTTATTCATAACATCCAGCGAAAAGGCATCTATTCGAAGTGATGGAAGGGATATATTTATCTTTTTGTCATTGCAGAATTCAATAAGTTCATTAAGAAGTCCCGGAAGATCCGAATAATCAGATGAACTTAAGGAGCTTAATGTTATTTCATCAAAGCCTGTGCTCATTAAGGAATCCTTGGCTGTCTTAAGTAAAAATTCCCTGGAACGCTCTCTTACAGGTCTGTATAATTCGCCTGCCTGGCAGAATCTGCAGCCTCTGATGCAGCCTCTCTGGATCTCTAAGTTTATCCTGTCAGAATAGGTCTTTATATAAGAAACAACAGGCTTATCCGGATAATAGGTATCGGACATATCAAGGACTATCTCTTTTTCAACAACGGCAGGAATATCATCATATATGGGCGTTACGCTTTGAATGGTGCCGTCCTCTTTATATTTAACGTCATAAAGAGATGGAACATAGATGCCGTGAAGCTTTGCGGCTTCGTGGAGAAACTCCTCCCTGGAAACATTCTTAGCTCTGCATTTTTTATATACATCAAGAAGCTCTCTGTACCTGGTTTCGCCCTCGCCCATATAGAACATGTCAAAGAAATCAGATATTGGCTCAGGGTTATAGGAACAGGGGCCGCCGCCCATTACTATGGGATCATCCCAGGTCCTGTCCTTTGAAAGAAGGGGTATCCCCGAAAGATCAAGCACCTGCAGAATATTCGTATAGCACATCTCGTACTGGAGGGTTATGCCTAAGAAATCAAAATCCTTAATTGGATCCTGGGATTCCAGCGCAAAAAGAGGAATATTTTCCTTCCTCATAATCTCGTCAAGATCAGTCCAGGGTGAATAAACCCTCTCGCACCAGGTATCCTCGAATTTATTGAACATATCATATAAAATCTGGATCCCCAAGTGGGACATGCCAATCTCATAAACGTCAGGAAAGCACATAACAAACCTGACGTCTACTTTATCTTTATCCTTATATACGGCATTTACCTCATTTCCGATGTACCTTGCAGGTTTATCAACCTTCATTAAGATATCATCGGAAAGCGCTAATCTGTCATTCATTAACGTTTACTTAACTCCTCGGTAACATCATCCCAGCTTACTCCCCGCTCTGCCATTAAGACCATCATATGATAGAGGAAATCCGCGATCTCATACTTAACCTCATTGGCGTTGGGGTTCTTGGCAGCTATAACGATCTCAGTTGCCTCTTCGCCCACCTTCTTTAAGATCTTATCAAGGCCCTTGTCAAAAAGATAATTGGTATATGAGCCCTCCTTGGGGTGAATCTTTCTGTCCTGTATAACAGCCATTACATCCTCAAAAACCTTATGGGGATTCGTCTCTTCAGTCTCTTTTTTCATTATCTCATTAAAGAAGCATGAATAAGAGCCTGTATGGCAGGCTGCGCCCACCTGATGAACCTTCGCAAGAAGTGTATCTTTATCGCAGTCAGCAGTTAAGCTCTTAAGATACTGATAATGCCCTGAGGTTTCACCCTTGATCCAAAGCTCATTTCTGGATCTTGAAAAATATGTCATACGAAGGGTCTTAAGTGTCTTAATATAAGCCTCCTCGTTCATATAGGCCATCATAAGGACCTCGTTTGTCTTACAGTCCTGAACAATACAGGGGATCATTCCATCGGAATTTAATTTAAGCTCATCCCACTTGATCTCAGGCTCAAATACGGCAACATTGATACCGTTCTCCTTACAGAGATCCTTGATATTCTCAATTTCCGAATGGTTATCGTTGATGGCAGGGCCTGTCATTCCAACGATCATATCATTTCCGAACATTTCAAGGATCTTATCTAAAGATACATCCGGTAATGTAACTATAAGAGGAAGCTTCGTAACCTCCTCGGCTTCCTTTATTGTATGCTCGTTAATAAGGATGACTTCGCTTACAAACTCCGTTAAAATCTCCTCATTTTCGGATATCTCACAGGCATCCTTTATGCATGCAACTAATTTTTCCTTACCGAATTTAAGGGAAACCTCCTTGGTAAGTTCAACATTAGAGGCCTTGGAATAATTAAGCCCCGCCTTGGCACAGCCAGCATAGAGAAGCTTCTTAATATCCTCCATCCTCTTAACATTTCCGGCACCAATAACGGGGATTGAGACCATATCACATATCTCTTTAATGGTATCAAGGGCCTTTTCATGAGATTCATCATCAGTTGAAAAATCATAAACAATGATTGAATCAGCGCCGTTTTCAAAATATTTAAGAGCAAGCTTAACGGGATCCGCATCAACAAGAGTGTTATCCTTAAAGCCCTTAACGGCAACAGAATTATTTAAAAATATACAGGGTATGAATTTCTTAACTTCCGACATTACAGACTTCCTTTCGTGCTTAAAACATCGTTTGACCTGGGATCCCTTAAGGTTGCCTCATCAAGAGCCCTTGCAAAGGCCTTGAATATGGCTTCGATCATGTGATGATTATTGGAGCCGTGAAGCATTTTAATATGGATGTTCATTCCCGCTGAATAGCTTAATGCATAGAAGAATTCCCTGACAAGCTCAGTATCAAGATAACCAACCTTCTCAACGGTAAAATCACAGTCAAATACAAGGTAAGGCCTGCCGCAAAGATCAACTGCACAAAGCGCCAGAGCATCGTCCATGGGAATCATGGTGCTTCCGTATCTCATTATGCCCTTTTTATCTCCAACGGCTTCCTTAATGGCAGTTCCAAGTACGATCCCGGCATCCTCAACTGAGTGGTGGCCGTCAACTATAAGGTCTCCCCTTACAGTCATATCAAGGTCAAAAAAGCCGTGTCTTGTGAAGCCCTCAAGCATGTGATTGAAGAATCCGATGCCTGTATCTATATTGCTTTTACCTTCACCGTCTATATTAAAGGTACAGGTAATGTCTGTTTCTTTTGTTTTACGTTCAACTTTTGCGCTTCGCATTATTACTCCTTTATAAAAATATATTTTATTCAAATCTTACTGCTACAGAATTAGCATGGGCTGTAAGTCCCTCTGCCTTGGCAAAAAGCTCTATCTCATCATGAACCTTCATAAGCCCTTCCCTTGAATAGCTTATAAGAGATGTCTTTTTAAGGAAATCATCCACATTAAGCGGGCTAAAGAACTTAGCCGTTCCATTGGTGGGAAGAATATGGTTTGGACCTGCAAAATAGTCTCCTAAAGGCTCTGATGAATACTCCCCAAGGAAGATGGCTCCTGCGTTTTTAACCTTGGTCATGGTCTCATAAGGGTTCTTAGTTATGATCTCAAGGTGCTCTGATGCTATTTCATTTACCGCATCAACTGCATCATCCATATTCTCTGCAAGTAAAATGTAACCGTAATTATCAAGAGACTTCGTGATTATATCTTTACGGGAAAGTTCCTTAACAAAGCCATCTACTTCTTTACTTACCTTATCTGCAAGCTCTTTAGAGTTGGTTATAAGGATAGCCGATGCCATCTCATCATGCTCAGCCTGGGAAAGAAGGTCGGAAGCAACATATCTGGGATTTGCCGTTTCATCAGCAAGTACCATTATCTCAGAAGGGCCTGCTATTGAATCGATTGAAACGAAGCCAAAGCATGCCTTCTTTGCAAGGGCAACGAAGATGTTTCCGGGGCCTGTTATCTTATGAACCTTGGGAACTGACTTAGTGCCGAAGGCCATGGCTGCAATTGCCTGCGCACCGCCAACCTTATATATTTCATCAACTCCTGCAATATCTGCAGCTACCAAAGTACCGGGATTGACCTTTCCCTCGGAATTCGGAGGTGTGGTCATTATTATCCTGGGTACGCCTGCAACCTTAGCGGGAATGATATTCATAAGAACAGAGCTTGGATAGGCAGCCTTTCCACCTGGAACATAAACACCTGAGATCTCGATAGGTGTGATCCTCTGACCTAATATTGAGCCGTCGGGTTTTGTATCGATCCAGCTGTTCCTAAGCATTTTTTGATGAAATGCCCTTATATTTTCAGCAGAATGCTTCATAACCTCAATAAGCTTTGGATCTATCTCTTTATAAGCCTCAGCAATCTCAGAGGGTGTAACCTTTATATTATCCTTATTAAGCTCATACTTATCGAATTTAAGCGTGTATTCAAAAAGCGCCTTATCGCCGTTTGCACGGACATTTTCTATTATGGCGTTTACAGTCTCCTCATACTGTCCGTAAGAATTGGGACTTCTTTTAAGAAGATCGGTAAGTATGTTTTTCTTTGTTTCTTCGGTAAGATTAACTATCCTCATTATTCTTCAATAAGCTCCTTTAATCTGTTTATAAGTTCCTTTATCCTCTTTGATTCCATCTGCATTGAGACGGGATTTACTATCATTCTGGCAGAAAGAGGCATTACCTCTTCAAGGACCGTAAGTCCGTTTTCCTTAAGGGTCGAGCCTGTTTCAACTATATCAACGATAACGTCTGAAAGTTTAACGATGGGACCTAACTCAACAGAACCATTAAGCTTTATTATATCAACGGTCTGATGTCTTTTATTATAAAAATAGTCCTTTGCGATAAGGGGATATTTCGTGGCAACCCTTATTCTGTCACGGCCGTTTAAAAGCTCTCTTGCGCTTTCAGGACCGCAGACGCACATCCTGCACTTTCCGAAATTAAGGTCAAGCACCTCGTAAACGTCTCTGTTTTCCTCAACTATCGTATCCTTACCTACAACTCCTATATCAGCAGCTCCGTACTCTACATAGGTAGGAACATCAGGGCCCTTTGACAGGAAGAATTTAAGCTTATATTCTTCGTTTACAAAGATAAGCTTTCTGGTATCCTTATCCTTCATCTCCTCACAGAAGATGCCCATTTCCTCTAAAAGAGCCATAGTCTTGCTTGCAAGACGACCCTTTCCTAAGGCAAATGTAAGGTAACGTTCACCTGTATCACTTATGGAAGCATCCTCTCTTGAAAGAGCCTGCATAAGGTCATCCACAACAACGCAAAATCCAATGGCAGGAGCATTTTTTCCAAAGTTCTTTAAAAGATTGTCATATCTTCCACCCTTAAGGATTGCATCGCCTATGCCATAGGTATAGGCTCTGAAAAATACTCCGGTGTAATAATTATATTTACTTAACATGGAAAGATCATAAGTAATATACTCTGATATCCCAAGGCTCTTTAACTCTTCATTAAGCTTAAGAAGGTCATCTATTGCCTTTTTGGATCTTTCATTTGAAGCCTCTTCATATGCCTTCTTAAGAACTTCCTCACCGCCGTAATTCTCGGTTACGCTCATAAGCTTATCGACGCTTGAAGGCGAGATTCCTGCATTTAAAAGGAAGGTCGAACCGGAATAAACATTCTTCTCGATAATATATTCCTTTACCTTTATCTCAATGTCCTTAGGAATCTTTAGTTCCTCGCAAAGACCTTTAAAGTATTCAACATTTCCAACAGTTATATGAATATTTTTAAGGCCGGAAGCCTTTAAAACCTTAACGGAAAGAGCAAGCATCTCAGCATCCGCTTTAACTGAGCCGTCACAGATAAGCTCGGCTCCAACTTCCGTTACTTCCTTAAGTTTTCCCTGAAGTGCAGAGGTATTTGTAAAGGTCTTTCCTGCATATGAAAATCTTATGGGTGAAGTTTCATCCTTAAAATACTTGGCTGCGCACCTAGCAATTGAAGGTGTAAAGTCAGGACGTAAACAAAGGGTATTTCCATCAGCATCATAGAACTTATAAAGATCCCTTGTATCAGTAAGTCCTATATCTGAAGAAAACACATCCATGTATTCGATAGTAGGGGTCTCGATCTCATAATATTTTTCTTCTGCAAAGATATTGCGGATCGAGTTTTCCAGTTCTTTTTTCTTAAATAATTCTTCTCCGTATATATCCCTTACTCCTTCAGGGGTATGCAACAGATAATTGTTCATCTAAATAATCTCCTCTAAATTATAATTACTTTAATCTGCTAAAGTGGTAACGCATTAGCACTGTACAATATTATCAGAGTAAAAATATTCTGTCAACCTTCGTGAGTTATCTCCCTTTCCTCAAGGTCCTTTTTAAGTGGAACAAGGTAAGGAACGAAAACTCCCTCGTTCTTGGGAATTATGAAATCAGGATTAAGCTCATCATATCTGAAGCTCTTCCGTCCTCCATCAACCACTGCCCTGTCCCAGAAAAATTTAAACATGTCAAAGGGAAGGTAATAAAGCACATCCTTTGTGGTGTAATAGATTAGGAAAAAGGATACTCCGCCCTGAGCCTCAAAGTGCTCCATGAAATCCACCTGATGCTCATGGATGTTATGAAGCGGGAAGGAATCCTGCTTGCACTCCTTTGCATCAAAGCATACAGGCACTCCCTGAACCGCACCTATATAATCCACGGTACTTTTCTGATCAAAGTATGCAAGGGTTATCTGGGAGCCCTTGGGATTCATCTTGATTGGTGTTATGGGAGTTGGGATCTTCTGGACTATCGCAAGCCCAAGCTCCTTATATTTTTCATTTGTCTTATTTATAAGGTCCTCAAGGTAGGAACCTCTTAAACCTCTTGTTTTCCAGGTACTCATTTAAGTTCTATAACAAGGCCTTTTAAAGAAGGAATCTCGCATTCATCAGGAAAAACAAGTTTTGAAGAAACAAGCTCCTGATATTTTGCATTATGTTTTTTATTAAAGCTAATATCACCGTATTTGGGATCTCCCACAAGAGGAAATCCTGCATGGGATAAATGCGCTCTTATCTGATGGGATTTGCCGGTAATTAGTTCAACGTAGACTGATGTTGTTTCTCCCTTAAAGGTTAATGGTGAAGCATCTGAAGATATCACATCAGCGCAGGGAATGACCCTCGTATTAATAAAGGAAGCCCCTTCCATCGGTTCGTCAAATATCTTTACGGTATTTGTGTTTTTATCCTTAATAAGATATCCCTTAAGGTCAAGCTCTTTATTAAGCTTCCCCACTACCTCAGCCCTGTAATATTTCTTAAGGCTTCTTTCTTTAATGAGCCTTGATAAACATATGGCTCCCCGAACTGACTTTGAGCCAATGATAAGTCCTCTTGTATTGCGGTCGAGCCTGTTAAGCACGGAGGGCTTAAATTCCTTAAGACTTTCTTTAGTAATGCTCCCCTTATCAAGAAGGTATCCTATAAGATACTCATTTAATGATATATCAGTATCCTTTGCCTTCTGGCTTAGTACGTTTACCGGCTTATCAAAAATAACGATATCATCATCCTCGTAAATAACCTTTATATTTTTAAGAATATTAAAAGCGTTTACATATTCTGTTATATCAATATCATTATCTTCATTTCCCGAGAATTTAAGGAAGGTATCCTCGGAAAAATATATTTTTATATTATCCCCGCTTTTTACTATCTCATTTCCCGATGCCTTATTATCATTTAATTTAATATTCTTCTTTCGAAGCATCTTAAAGATAAAGGAATCAGTCGCCTGGGGAAGCACACGTTTTATATATTTGTGAAGCTTCTGTCCTGAAGCATTTTCATTAACGGTAAATTCTCTCATTAATTTAAAGGCTTATCTCATAAAGGGTTCTTCTTATTGCCTCATCTCCTGCAAGAGAGTTTTCATCTTCCTCTTCAACAGAAAGGTTATTAAGCATCTCGATATATTTGTCCGAATCCGTAACCACGGTGACTACGCAGTTCTTATGCCCACCGTTATTAAGGTAGGTTAAAAGATGCTCCGTGCAGGCTTTGGTATCAAGATCCATTTTTTCGGATACTCCTATTATCTTGTTATTTTTAACAACCATCACTGAGATTGGGAAGTCCTTCTTATAGCTTGTAAAATACATGTCATACATTAAAAGAAGCTTATCCTTAAAAGGATCCGTTAACTTAAATAACTCATCCGAGCAGCCCTTTGCCTTAATGTACATGATCATGCTGACAGCCGATTTGCAGGCAGGAAGGCAGCCTAAGATACCAACCACAGTAAGAAGGTTCCTCTTAGTTCCCGTGGTCAGATATCCTATGAGAATGATTCCCAAAGATATTGCAAAATATATTATGGTAAGAACGATCACTCTTATTTTTTTGTTATGGAGATAATCATGATCTCCCTTTATAAGTCTTTTAAACATAGTTTTAAAACAGGTCCCTGTAATCCTCTATAAAGTAGTCTGCAGTGGCTTTTTTCTCATCCCACTGATACTCAGAATATTCATCCCTTACGGCACATACCCTCATTCCCGCATTATGTCCTGATTGTATTCCCAGGACCAAATCCTCAAAGACGAAGCAATCAGAGGGCTTAACACCTAAATTCTTCGCGCCTTTAAGGTAAGGCTCAGGATCAGGCTTTCCCTTAAGAACATCCTCGCCTGAAACTATTGATGAAAAATAGTCTCTTATCCCACGTTCATCAAGGGTTCTTTCTATTAGATAACGGGAATTGCTTGAACAGATTCCCATCTTAATTCCGTTTTCCTTTAAATACGCAAGGAACGAAAGTCCTCCGGGTTTAACGGTAACATCGTTAACGTATTTATCAAGGGCCATATCATTCCAGCACTTTATCATATCATCCGTGGAATCCTTGATATTGAAGGTATCCTTAAAATACTGCGCCGTCTGAAGCACGCTCATGCCTTCAATGTCCTTCTGGAGTGTGGGCGGACATTTTTGATCGTATTTTCCTAAAAAATCAACATCAATGGCGCCCCATATCCAGGTTGAATCAACTAAAGATCCGTCAAGGTCAAATAAAACCGCCGAGATCCCATTAAGCATATCTTTATATTTATCATTAAGTGTCATTATATACCTCTTTATTTAAGGCTTTTTATCTCTTCTTCGGTGAGTTCTCTGTAATCGCCTTCTAAAAGATTGCCCAACGTGATATCCCCAAAGGATATTCGTTTAAGGAAAGTAACCTCATTTCCAACCGATGTGAGCATCCGCTTTACCTGATGGAACTTCCCTTCATGGATCGTAAGGTAACACTCAAGAGGAGAATTTTTTGTATATTTAACCTCTGCTTTTTCGGTTATTATCCCTTCTCCTATGTCAGCTCCGTTTTCGAGGGTAAATATATCGTTTTCGGATAATTGCTTTGCGATTTTAAGATAATAGGTCTTATCAACGTGATACTTAGGTGAAAGGCTCCTGTGGGCAAGGTCTCCGTCATTTGTAATGATTAAAAGACCGTGGGTATCCTTATCAAGTCTCCCAACCGGGAAAAGATCATTAAAGGGAAGGCCGCTTAGATCAGAGTTTTTTTCAAGATATCTTTCCTTAAAAATATCCATTACGGTTATATCTTTATTATCAGCGGTGGCGCTTATGCATCCTTCAGGCTTATTAAAGGCAAAATAATAAAATTCCTTATATTTATATTCCCGCCCTTTAAAAGAAATGACGGCGTAATTTTCATCTACCTTAAAGTCGCTTTTTTTAATTACATTACCGTCAACTTTTACAAAGCCTTTACTTATGGCATCCTTTGCGTCTTTCCTGCTTCCCAGATTAAGTTTAACGAAAAGCGCATCAAGTCTCATCTTTTGATCTTTTTTTAATAAACTTAAAAGCAGTTAATCCCAAAACGAATATTAAAGAGGCGTTAAATAAAACTTCTCCCACTAAACCAAGGGAATAATTGCCGGAAAAAATATTATTACCATCCGTCGTCTTCGTAAGGGTCTGAACTTCAAGACTTTCCGTTAATGATGCATTTGATGAAGCAGTTGTTACAGCACCTGTGCTCACATTTATAAGAAGGGTATTGCTTAACGCAATCTTATCAAAACTGTTTACCACTGCGATATTTAATAAAATATTGTCCTTATTTTTAGGAAGGGCTATTGTTACATCAACATTGTCAACGGATTTATTCCAGGCAGTTCTGGGATAATCATTTAAGGATGCATAGGATGCTCCGCCATCGTAGCTTACCATGTAATACTCAATAAAGCTCTGCTTATCAACGGCGTGAATGCTAACAACTGCAGTATTATTTGCTGTATCTATGCTCTTTATTGAAATCTCATCTATTTCAGGCTCTGTCTCATCAGGATAGACCATAGTCTTCGACGTCTTATAAGAAGTAGTCTTATAATTAGTATAATCAACACCAAGCTCCGTTGACTTAAGATGAAGGAATTTAGCCATTGCATCAGCGTCCTTCATGCCGAAGTAAGCACAGGATGACGCAAGCGCCTCCTTCTGGGTAGGCAGGAAGGCCGTATCTCTGGCATTATCCATATGACAGTGCTCAATAATGCAGGCAGGAATACCGTAGTCAGCACCAATCCTTAAAACGCCGTAATAATTATCCCCCTTTGAGGAAATACGTGTTTTTATTCCTCTGTTAAAAAGGCCCATCTCTTCGGTATTTTTAAGGACTTCGTCCGCGAAGGCATACATCTTATTGTAATAAGTCTTCTGCGCCTGGAGCCAGACCTCAGAGCCATAATAACTGTGAGCCGCTGACATATTATAGTGAAGGCAAATAAAGTAATCCGCATTATAGGCCTTTGCAATATCAAGTCTTTGCTGAAGAGACAACGTAGTATCATCACTTCTCGTAAGATATACTGTAACTCCTTCAAACTTCTCAAGATAAGCCTTCATAGCCTGCGCCGTCATAAGATCAAGCTGCTTTTCAACGTAGGGAGTTCCTATTCCTCCGCCATCCTCTTCTCCGCCGTGTCCGGGATCTAAAACAATTACATAGCCCATTTATTTCTCCTTCTTTAACCTAAAAATACCGGCACCGTTAAGCGCCGGTATTTTTGTTATGATAAAAGATCTAATTTAAGATTTCCGTTTTCGTCAACCTGCTCCTTATTAATAGGGCCGGTCGTTGCACCTTCCATTGAAGGAATATTTCCGGTACCCTGAAGGTTTCCGGTGTTCATAAGATTACCGGTATTTGACATAAGCTCCTCTTCGGGGATATTGTCTATATTTCCGGTATCTGAAAATGAATCAAGATAAGCCTGAGACATCTCAGCAGTATCGTCAAATGTAGGAGGATTGATCTGTGCCCTGTTCTGAACAGCCACATCATAATACTGGCTCAGTTTTGAATAAAAGCTCTCGTAATGCTGCTGGGTAGTCTGTAATGTTGCAGATACCATATTCTCATAGGCCTGAAGCATTCCGTCCATATATTCATTAAGCTGCTGCTTAACTGTATTTGCTTCAATAGTGGCATTAGTAAGGATCTCGCGGGCCTGCTCATAAGCTCCCTTAACAACCTCATCAGCCTGTGCATATGCCTGCTGCATGATCGCATTCTGGGAAAGCATCTCATTGGTCCTTGCAGCTGCATCATCCAAAAGAGCCTGAGCCTTGTCCTTGGCATCCTTTAAAATAGCCTGCTGGTTTGATACGACCTTCTGATAACGCTTAAGTTCTTCAGGGGTCTTGCTTCGAAGTTCCCTTATAAGTTCATCTATTTCGTCTTTATTAACGATGATCTTCGAATTAGACAGAGGCTGATATTTACAATTATCAATATACTCTGAAAGCTCGTCGATAAGCTGTTCTATTCTGCTTGTCATTTTTTCTCCCTGTAATTGTGTTCCTTATATTTTTCTTTAACTGCTTCTCCAACGAAATCAGGCACACAGGGTGACACATCTCCGTCAAAATAAGCAATTTCTTTAACAGCACTTGAACTTAAATATGCGTATTCAAGGGAAGTCGTTAAGAATACCGTATCAACTGATCCATCAGAAATAAGCTTGTTGGTCTGTGCATTCTGAAGTTCGAACTCAAAATCGGTGATGGCTCTTAAGCCTCTAATGACCACGTGGACATCCTTGCTCTTACAATAGTCCACCAGAAGTCCCTGAAAGGATTCAACCTCCACGTTTTCAATATCTTTAAGCGCTTCCTTCAACATTTTAACACGTTCATCTGTTGAAAACAATGGCTGCTTCTTATTATTATCAAGCACGCTGACAGTAAGAGAATCAAACATTTTAGCGGCTCTTTTGATTATATCAATATGGCCGTAGGTTACCGGATCAAAGCTTCCCGGATAGATTGCTTTCTTCATTGTTTCTCCTTAAAAATATATGTTTGTTTGTTTTATATTTTTTCTCTTTGATGATCATAAAGCCATCAAAGGAAAATTCCTTATTAAGAGATGCCTCAAGAATAATAAGTGTATCATCCGTTACATAGGATAATTTCGAAAAGGCTTTAAAAACGCTCTCTTCATAGCCTGCCTCATAGGGAGGATCCATAAATATAACGTTCGCCTCTTCCTCCCTTATGGAGGAAAGACCTGCTATTATATCGTTTTTTAAAATAATGGCATCATTATAAAGATGTGTTGTCTTAAGATTATCCTCAATACAGGAAAGGGCTTCCTTATTATTTTCAATAAAATAAGCCTTTTTAGCGCCCCTTGAAAGAGCTTCTATCCCGATTCCTCCGCTTCCTGCAAAGCAGTCAATAAAGACAGCCCCGGGAATATCATTCTGGATCATGTTAAACAGGGTTTCCTTTATCCTGTCCTGGGTGGGTCTTGTATTAAGGCCTGAAGGAGTTTTAAGTTTTAAGGATCTTGATTTTCCGGCAATAACTCTCATATTAAAGTCTTATCTTAGTGCCCTTACCATCACGTTTTGAAAGCTTAACCTTATATAGATCAAAGGTCTTATCATCGATCACCGCAGTTGAAGATTCAGGGGTAGTATAAAATACGCTTTCTACATAATCCTTTGCAGCAACCTTAATGGCCCTTACTCCAACAGCTGTTTTCTTTTTCTCCGGTATCTCTTCTATTCCGAATCTGATAAAGTATCCGTCCTTTGTTTTTAAAACAATCTGTTTTTGATTTATAAGGGGCGAAACTGCTACTACCTCATCAGTCTCATCCTGCAGTTTGGTCGCTCCTATGGTCTTACGGCTTACGTCGAATTCTCCGTCGTCTACTACCTTCACCATACCCTGTTTGGTCACAAAGATAAGGCGATAAAGATTTAATTTACTCTGAGGCTCAACGTCAATTATATATTCCTTATCAGCCTCGTAATTTGAAATATTATCAAGGGGCACTCCTTTATCCCTGAATTTAACAAGAGGAATGTCCATTACTTTAACGGTATGCATCTGCCCTATATTGGTAAAGAAACATACCTTGCCGGTATTTTTACATTTAACAACGAATTTAAATTCGGAATCTGCAGCCTCCTTATTACGCTCATAGGTTGCCTGATCAACAGTCTTGGCATAACCGAAGCGGTCCATAAGAAGATAAAGGTCCATTTCTTCAACGGCCTTTTCAACAAATACAGCCTCTTCGACGTTATCTATTACGGTTCTTCTCTTTCTTCCGAACTTGGCCTTGAATTCATCAAGCTCATTCATGATGACCTGAGCCATGGAATCACGTCTTTCAAGAATATCCTCGTACTTAAAGATATTGGAAAGAGTATCCTCGTGATCGTTTATCAAAGCCTCAAGCTCCAAGCCTATTAATTTATATAATCTCATCTCCAGGATGGCATTTGCCTGCTTTTCGGTGAATCGAAGCTGGCTTGCCATGATCTTTGATTCCTTGGATTTAAAATTAATACCATCAACTATTCCGTCAACAAGACAGGACTTAGCCATGTTTCTGTCTTTGGAGCCCCTTAATATCTCAATAACAAGGTCTATAACATTGCAGGCCTTTATGAGACCTTCCTGTATCTCCTTCTTTTCAAGCTCTTTATTAAGAAGATTGGTATATTTACGCTTATTAACCTCAAACTGAAAGGCAACATTATGTGCGATTATCTGCTTAAGGGACATAACCTCGGGCTTGCCGTCTGCTATTGCGAGCATATTAACGCCGAAGGTATCCTCAAGGCGGGTCTTTTTATAAAGAAGGTTAATGAAATTATCTACATCAGCGCCCTTCCTAAGTTCTATTACGATCCTTATGCCTTCCTTTGAAGACTGGTTTGTTATATCAACTATATCCTGGGTCTTCTTACTCTCCTGAAGGGAAGCAACATCCATGAGAAATTTTGATATGTTTGCTCCTATCATGGGATAAGGGATCTCGGTGATTACAACATTAGTATGTCCGCCCTTAAGCTCCTCAGTCTCAACCTTTCCTCTTACCTTTATCTTTCCAACGCCGGTCTCATATATTTCCTTAAGTTCATCCTTGTTGGTTACGATGCCGCCTGTAGGGAAATCCGGACCTTTAACATATCTCATAAGCTGAGCATTTGAGATATTTTCATCCTTCATATATGCCTTCGTTGCATCAATAACCTCCGAAAGGTTATGGGGAGGTATTGAAGTAGCCATACCAACGGCGATACCGTCGGATCCGTTAACAAGAAGGTTGGGGAATTTAACAGGAAGAACTGTAGGCTCCTTCTCTGTTTCATCAAAGTTGGGCATGAAATCCACAACATCCTTATCAAGGTCAGCTAAAAATGCAAGCTGGGTTACCTCCTGAAGACGCGCCTCAGTATATCGCATTGCAGCCGCGCCATCACCCTCTATATTTCCGAAGTTACCATGTCCGTCAACTAAAGCCATGCCCTTCTTAAAGTCCTGGCTCATAACAACCAGGGCCTCATAGATGGAGCTGTCACCGTGGGGATGGAATTTACCCATTGTATCTCCCACGATCCTTGCGGATTTTCTGTAGGGCTTATCGAATTTAATTCCCAGCTCGTGCATATCATAAAGCACTCGCCTCTGAACAGGCTTAAGTCCGTCCCTTGCATCAGGAAGAGCTCTTGATATGATTACGCTCATGGCATAATCGATATAGGACTTCTGCATTACCTCGGAATATTCGGTTTTAATGATATTTTCGACTATTTCTTTGCTTTTCTTCATCTTAAATCCTATACATCAAGCTCAGCTTCATTGGCATGGTCATAAATAAAGGCTTTTCTGGGAGGAACCTCGGTTCCCATAAGCATTGCGGTAACATCAGAGGCCATTCTGGCATCCTCTATCTCCACAAGCTTAAGTATCCTGTTTTCAGGATCAAGGGTTGTCTCCCATAACTGTTGTGCATCCATTTCTCCAAGACCCTTATATCTCTGTAACGTGAAGGGGCCCTTGTGGGTTGCTCTGTATTCCTCTAATGCCTTATCATCATAAAGATATTCTTCTTCTCCCTTTGAGGGCATTGCCTTATATAAGGGAGGCATTGCTATATAAACATGGCCTTCATATATAAGTTCAGGCATGAATCTGTAGAACAGCGTAAGAAGAAGCGTTGCGATATGGGCACCGTCCACATCGGCATCCGCCATGATTATTATCTTGTCATAGCGAAGCTTTGTTATATCAAAATCATTGCCGTAGCCCTCTGAAAAGCCACATCCGAAAGCATTTATCATGGTCTTGATCTCGGCATTTGCCAAAACCTTATCAATCGAGGCCTTCTCAACATTAAGGATCTTACCTCTTATGGGAAGGATGGCCTGATACATTCTGTTTCGGGCTGTCTTAGCAGAACCTCCGGCTGAATCTCCCTCTACAATGAAGATCTCGCACTTGGAAGCATCCTTGGACTCACAGTTTGCTAGCTTACCGTTCGAATCAAAAGAATACTTCTGCTTGGTAAGCATGTTGGTACGTGCTTTTTCTTCGGTCTTTCTTATTTTTGCAGCCTTTTCGGCGCAGGAAATTATATTTTTAAGAGTCTCTAAGTTTCTGTCAAAGAATCTTGTAAGCTCATCTGTTGTAACCTTGGAAACAACCTTTGTTGCGTCCTGATTATCAAGCTTTGTTTTAGTCTGGCCTTCGAATCTGGGGTCAGGATGCTTAATGGATATAACCGCGCTCATACCATTTCTGACATCGGCTCCGGTAAAGTTTATATCTTTTTCCTTAAGGATATTAAGCTCGCGGGCGTAGCTGTTTATTATATTGGTAAAAGCGGTCTTAAAGCCTGTAAGATGAGTTCCGCCTTCAGAGTTATAGATGTTATTACAGAAGCCAAGCACATTCTCATGGAACTCATTGATGTACTGAAATGCTCCCTCGACCTCTATTCCGTCATTTTCCCCTTTAAAGTAAACAACGTCTGAAACAGCCTCGGTATTTTTATTTATATCTTTAACAAAGCCTACGATTCCATCAGGTTCATTGTAGGTAACTTCCTCAACCTCGTCCTTACGAAGGTCCTTAAAATGGATCGTAAGCTTAGGATTAAGATAAGCAGTCTCATGAAGACGGGACTTTATCTCATCCTCTTTAAAGCGTGTTCTGTCAAAGATAGTATCATCGGGAAGAAAGCTTATCTTTGTACCTGTACCACGGCACTTACCTATGGAAGGAAGAAGCCCGTCAACCAGTTCAAGAGTAGGAATTCCTTTTTCGTAGCGGTCCTCATAGAGATTGCCTCCGTTTTTAACCTGTACAACAAGCCAGGTTGAAAGCGCATTAACAACGGAAGAACCAACACCATGCAGTCCTCCCGAGGTTTTATAGGCAGAATCATCGAATTTACCGCCGGCATGAAGGGTTGTGAAAACAAGACGTTCTGCGGAAATACCCTTTTCATGCATGCCTACAGGTATTCCACGGCCGTTATCTTCCACCGTTGCCGAACCATCTGCATTTAAGGTCACCCAAATATCCGAACAGTGTCCCGCAAGATGCTCATCCACGGAATTATCAACAATTTCATATACCAGGTGATTCAAGCCCTTGGTGGATACGGATCCAATATACATTCCGGGTCTGCGCCTTACGGCCTCAAGGCCTTCAAGGACAGTGATCGAACTGGCATCATAGTTTTCTTTTGAAGCCACGAAATACCTCTTTCTATTTAAGCTTTTTGGTAACTGTAGCAGCAAGCGACATAGGTCCTATGTGGCAGGCTACCGATAAAGACAGCGGATCCATATTAAAGGAAGCTCCGGGGAACTCTGACTTTAGTTCCTCCATGTATAATGAAGCTGCTTCCTCGTCATGTGAATGCGCAACTGAAATATAAAGATCTGAATAATCCTTAACAAAAAATCTTTTTTCAATGTCCTTCTTAATGGCATTTATCATTATCTGTTTACCGGAAGGAACGGTACGTGCCATTGCAAAGGAGTCAAGTCTCTCGCCCTGGATCTGTAAAACCGGCTTTATCTTTAAAAGAGAACCAATTGTTGCAACAGCAGGGGTAATACGACCGCCTCTTTTAAGGTAGTCAAGGGTTCCAACCATAATATATATGCTTGAATTGAACTTATCCTCTTCAAGGATACGTGCTATCTCGGAAGCATTGTGGCCTTTTTCGGCAAGGGCAAGTGCATCAAGAACAGACTGCCTTTGGGTTACGGAAATACGCTGGTTATTTACAACGCATACTTTTCCCTCATAATCCTCTGCAAGCATTTTAGCGGTCTGGCAGGAGCCGGAAAGGCCTGAACTCATGGGAATATGCACGATCTCATCATAGGACTTTAATATTTCATCCCAGAGATCAGTAACCGCCTCAGGAGAAGGCTGGCTTGTTACAACTTCAGCACCGCCCTCAAGCATTTTATAGAATTCATCCTGGGTAAGATTAATGTCCTCGAAATATTCAACATCATTTATCATAAAAGGCATGGGGATAACAAAAACACCCATTTCTTTGGCTTTATCCTGAGTGATTCCACTGTTTGAATCAGTCACAACCGCGATCTTCATTGCGTTCTCCTTTGACACAAGATATAGTGGTAGAATGCTCACAAGCATACAATATTATCTTACTTTCAGATTGTCTTGAAGTCAATAAATTTATTTTGTGTTTCAGCAAGATAATCATCAAGGGATCTAATGATTTCAAGGTTTTCGGAAGGGGAATTGTAAACCCTGTCAAGATACTCATTAATTTTAAGTATCATAGGCGCATCTTCTATAATATCGGCTATCTTAAATCCGGTATCTCCCGACTGCCTAATTCCAAACATATCTCCTGCGCCCCTAAGCTTAAGATCCTCATTTGCTATATGAAATCCGTCGTTACTTGTGCTTATTACTTTAAGTTTTTCGTTATCCTTATTTTTAGGATTACCGTTTACAAATATACAATATGACTGAAGGTCACTTCGTCCTATGCGCCCTCTTAACTGATGAAGGGCAGATAGTCCGAAACGTTCGGCATTTTCAATAAGCATTACCGTTGCATTGGGAACATCCACTCCAACCTCAACAACCGTCGTCGATACCAAAATATCTATATTTCCCGCTGCGAAATTCTCCATTATATTGTTTTTGTCCTTGGCGTTCATCTTTCCGTGAAGGTATTTGATATTTATATCATTAGGAAGGATATTTTGAAGCCTCTCAGAATATTCAATTACATTTTCCACATTCTCAAGGCCTTCGTTAGGCTCAACCATGGGACAGATGATATATATCTGATGATGATTTCTTATCTCCTTTACCATGAATTCATATGCCTTCTGCCTGTAGGATGTGTCTACAAGGGCATTTTTTATGGGACGCCTGTTTGCAGGCTTTTCATCTATCACCGTAAGATGCATATCCCCGTAAAGCACTATTGAAAGAGTCCTCGGTATCGGGGTTGCCGACATTATAAGCACATGGGGCTCTATTCCCTTATCGGAAAGAGACTGTCTCTGGCGAACTCCGAAGCGGTGCTGCTCATCGGTTATAACAAGAGCAAGATTTTTAAACTCGGTCTTTTCCTGAATAAGCGCGTGAGTGCCTATTGCAATATTAAACTCTCCGCTTTTTAAGCCCTCATAGGCTATTCTTTTGTTTTTGGCTGTAGTGGAGCCTGTAAGAAACACCGGGTTTATAGGAAGATCATATTTTTCTTTTAAAGATATAAGATTCTCGTAATGCTGGAGGGCAAGTATCTCCGTAGGCGCCATAAGCGCTGACTGATAACCGTTACCTGCAACCAAAAGCATGGAAAGAAAAGCAACTACTGTTTTTCCGGAGCCCACATCTCCCTGAATAAGCCTATTCATAAGATAGCCTCCCGTTAGGTCAGCTCTTATATCCGCAAATGCCTTTATCTGGGCATTTGTAAGCTTATAGGGAAGCCTTTCAATAAGCCTGTCGGGCAAGGCATTATCTATAAGTTCAAAGCCTGCCCTGATTGGATTCCCATCACCTTTAAATGACCGTATCATAAGAAGAAAAGACATAAGTTCATCAAAGGAAAGTCTCTTCTTTGCATTTAAAAGTGTTTCCCTGGAATCCGGAAAGTGTATGCCTTTAAGGGCTTCCTTTTCGCTTATAAGATCAAATTCCTTTATTATGTCTTCCGGCAGATATTCCCCGTAAATATAGGGATATTCATTATCCTCCGTGCACTGTCTTATGGCTTTTAATATGGTCTTATTGGAAAGGCCCTTAACAAGGGAATAAACAGGCTGGAAAGATTTTTTAAGTATCTCGTATTCATACTCCGTATAAAACTCCGGATGAACCATTTTAAGGCGGCCGTTTTCATTTTCAATTTTTCCATGAAAAATATAGGCGCTTCCCGCAATAAGCTTTGCCTTATAGTAAACCGTATTAAAAAAGGTTATATTGACCCGGGACTCGCCATCAGTTGCAAAGCCTGTTCCAATGGTCATATTCTTTACCTTGCGCCATTTAAAGTCCTCAGGAATAAAAAGCCGCACAGAGGATGATATGTTTTCGGTAAATTCCTTAAGCTTTATGGGTTCTTCGTACTGTATATAGGTACGGGGATAATACCTCATAAGCTCATCAACTGTTTCAATGTTAAGCTTATTTAATAAAGCTGCTGTCTTATCTCCGATTCCTTTGATTGTTTTAATGTTTTCGTATGTTTTCATAATAAAATAGGGGCGGCAAAAGCCGCCCCGGAAAATTTAATTCTATTCAGCTGAAACAAAGTAATAATAGATTGGCTGTCCGCCATACTGAAGATCAACCTCAAGGGAAGGATAAGCCTCCTGGATCATGGAAACAAGCTTATTTCCATCCTCCTCATTAACATCGGCGCCATAATAAACGGTAACCATTTCCTTATCATCGTCTATCATTTCTTTTATCATGTCAAAGGCTGTTGTAAGAACATCCTTACCGACGCTCAAAATACCCTTGTCGCCAATACCCATGTAATCACCCTGATGGATCTCTTTTTCATCTATCATCGTGTCACGAACAGCATATGTAACCTGGCCGGTTGCAACATTCTTTATGTCACATTCCATTGTAGCTGCATTATCCTCAGGATCCATTCCCGGAACAAAGCTTATAAGTGCCGTGATACCCTGGGGAACAGTCTTCGTGGGAACAACGATTATCTTTTTATCCTCTGTCATATTCATGGCCTGGTTAGCTGCCATGATAATATTCTTATTATTGGGAAGGATAAATATAGTGTCAGCGTTTATCTTTTCGATGGCATTTAACATATCCTCTGTGCTGGGGTTCATGGTCTGTCCGCCCTCGATGATATAATCGGCACCCAGACTCTTAAATATCTCGTTAAGTCCATCACCTACGGAAACTGCTATAAACGCAACATCCTTATGCTCCATGGTAAACTCTTCTTCCTTGGGAGTTTCCTTTTCAATCTTAGCGATCTCGGATTCCTTAAAGAGTCTCTCCTCATGCTCAAGACGCATATTGTCAATCTTCATATTAGAGAGCTGGCCATAGGTTAAACCCTTCTGGATTGCAAGTCCGGGATCATTGGTATGAACATGGACCTTAACAATATCTCCGTCTGCAACACAGACAATTGAATCACCGATCGATTCGAGGAAGGCCTTGAAATCCATCTCTGTCTTAACATTAAAGTTCTTATTAAGCATGATAATGAATTCTGTACAATATCCGAACTTGATCTCGGCTTCTTCTGAAGCCTCCGAAGTCTTTTTGCTTTCACCGCTTTCAGGTTTATTTAATGAAAGATCTATCTCTTTGCCTTCAAAGGCATCAAGAGCGCCTCTCATAACCTCCATAAGTCCCTGTCCGCCGGAGTCAACCACACCTGCCTGCTTAAGTACAGGAAGCATATCGGGAGTCTTAAGTAATACCTCATCACCGTATTTAATGATCTCGGTGATATATTCATGAAGGTCGTTGCAGCCGTTTTCAGAAAGTTCCACGGCCTTATCGCTCATTCCCTTTGCAACAGTAAGGATTGTACCCTCCTTAGGCTTCATAACTGCCTTATATGCAGTTTCAACAGCCTTTACCGTAGCTGCTGATAGAATCGCAATATCAACCTTGTCATATTCCCTTAAACCCTTGCAAAAGCCTCTTAAAAGCTGGGATAAGATTACTCCGGAATTTCCTCTTGCGCCCTTAAGGGAGCCTGATGAAATTGCCTTGCATAATGTCATCATATCCACATCGTTGGTTGAAACGAGTGCTGATACATCCTTGGCAGCAGACATGATCGTCATGGTCATGTTAGTACCTGTATCTCCATCAGGAACCGGGAAAACATTAAGTTCGTTTATCCATTCCTTTTTTGCTTCAAGATTCTTGGCACCTGCAAGGAACATCCTTGCAAAAAGCTGTGCGTCGATAGATGAATAGTCCACAATAAACCTCCTGCTAATCTATTACCTTAACACCTTCAACGTAGATGTTAACCTTAGATACTTCAATTCCGGTAAATTCTTCTACCTTATATTTAACTGTGCTTATAAGGTTCTCTGAAACAGACATAACATTAACACCGTAAGCAACAATAATATGCATATTGATAACAAGCTTATTGTTCCTGACGGCAACAATGATGCCTCTCTTAATATCATCAAGCTTTAAAAGCTTAACAAATCCATCCTTAAGATTGATACCGGCCATACCAACGATACCAAAGCATTCCATTGCAACAGCACCTGCATATTCCGCAATAACATCTGATTCAATGGAAACGCTGCCAAGATGTGTGTTCATATTGGTCTCTTTACTGAATTTCATAACTTTATTCTTCATAAATGCTCCTTTCACATCTTAAGACACATACATCTGCATTATACTATCTTTATTAAAAAAAGAAAACATAAAAAATTCTCTTGCATTCTCAGAATCTATCTGATAATATATCAATGTTGCTTTAAATTGAGTTAGGAGGTTTTAGTCATGGCAAAGTGTGATATCTGCGGTAAGGGCGTTCATTTTGGAAATAACGTAAGCCATTCTCATAGAAGATCTAATAGAATTTTCCATTCTAATGTCAGAAGCGTTAAGTGCAAGGTTAACGGCGGAGCTAAGAGAATGCATGTATGTACCAACTGCTTAAAGTCAGGAGCTGTTGAGCGCGCATAATCAAAGAAATTTTTAAGAGCCATCCGATTGGATGGCTCTTTTTTTATATTATTTTCGATTCATTATTTTCATAACTCTTCTTTAAGTCTTCATATATCTGGTTTATGGCAAGCACCATTTCATGGTCTCCTGCCATATTGTCAGGATGAAATATCTTAAGAAGATCCTTATATCTTTTCTTAAGGGAAAGAAGCGAATTAACTCCCTTGAATAAGAAAAGATAAGTCTCTTCGTTTTTAGCCCTTCTGATGGAGCCGTTAAGGATTGAACGCTCCTCTTCAAAGACACTTCTTGCCTTCTTAAGCGCTTTTCTGTCTGCCTCCAAGGCTTCGAAACCGTTCTTTAAGATATCCATCTTTTTATCAAAAAACATCTCATCCTGCTTAAGTCGCTGACGTTCAATAACTATCCTGTTATCAACCTCATCAGATTCCTTTCTGAGACGTTCTCTGTCTTCGAAAAGCTTTTTTCTAAGCTCTTCGATCTCCTTTTTCTCCATTTCAAGACGGATATTTTCCTTAAAGAGAAAGGCCTTAAGTTCATTCAGTTCCTCTGAATTCCCATCAAGAAGCTTCTTCTGGAAATTCTGGTCATCTTCATCGACCATAAAAGTCGCCATGGCAAGGTCCTCTAGTTTTCCTCAGGGAATGCTATTTCCTTGGAAACCTCATCATCAACCATCTGTTCCTTAGGTGTGGTAAATCTGTCAACTATCTCAGGAATAAAATCAAGGATCTTCGTTACGGTATCCTGGCTCTTAATGTTCACAAGCTTCGTCTGTCCGTTCTTAATTACAAGCACGGCATTAGGAGATTCTTTACCCCAGAAGCCGCCTGCAGCGCCGTTTTTCTTATCGTTTATATTTGCACCTGATGCACATCCGAAGCTCACATCAACCAAAGGAACGATGATCGTATCACCAATAACTGTAGGCTCACCCACTACAGTCTTCGTTGAAACCACCGTATTCATTCCCTTCATTAAAGAATCAACCACATTATTAAAATTATTTTCTGCCATTTATCTTCTCCCTTTTAAGCAGTTTAATTACACGCTTTATATCTTTGTCAAAATAAACCTTAAGAGCTATCACTAAGATCGTGAATAAGTTAAAGTGCCCCTTTAGTAAAACATCAGCCTCAAGTGTCTTCCTGTCAAAATAAGGATTAAAGGAAAGCTTATTTCCTATAAGGGGATAAAACACAGAGTATGCTCCAAACATCATACCCACGCTGTCGGGCTTATCAGGGTCTCCGTAATTAACGTAGCCCTTTATCTTTCGCGGTTTAAGGTACTTAAGGATTTTAAAGATATTATATTTTGCTTTATCAAAGGCCCTTTCAAAGGTCTTTGAAGAAAGTACTTTCTTGTAATACTCTATATTATCTATGATATCACAGATCTTAGCCTTGATGCCCTCTATACGGTCTTTTATGTTTAAAAAGAAATCCGTAAGTTTTTTGAAAAATTTATCTAACCTGGGTTCGTCTTCGATATCTTCGTTATCTTCAAACTCTTCCGGTTCTTCAGGCTTTTCAATCACTTCAAGAACTTCCGGCTTTTCAGAAGGCTCCGGTTCCTTAATTTCTTCAGGTTTTTCTTCTTTTCCCGGCGGTGCTTCTGTGGTTGGCTCCTCTATAGGAGGTTTTTCCTCTGTCTCAGGCTTTTCTTCTTCCTTTTTCTTTTTAGGAAAGACTTTAAATAAAGAAACCCTGACCCTTAAGAGTTCATCTGAAGGAAATAAAACTCTTACGTTTATAAGGTGAAGCAAAAATGTCACCTTAAAGAGAGCACTTAGATTATTTTCTTCTTCGTCTTTCTTTATTACCCTTCCTTTATACCGTATTGGAACAAAGAGTATAAGTAAAAGCACAAGGAGTATGAGCCCCAGAATGGAAGCTAATACAATACCTATTATTTTTAAAATTAGGAGAAAAATACTCAAAGGATCTCCCTCTTAAAATCATCTGATTTGGTACGTTTAATAAGATATTTCTTAAGGTCGGCCTCGCCTGTTCTTTTAATGGAATCCTCCGTCATTGCAATAATGGTATCAACACAGGCATCATAGGATTTCATGATCCCCACGATGATAACGGGATTCTTCCTGTAATATTTAAGCTTAAGAAAATATGAGGACATTATGAAGAGTTCGTCATTATCCTTGGACAAACATATAAGATAAAGACCTATAAGCTCCCGGTGGAGGTTAAGCTTTTGCTTTACCTTATCTATATCTTTGATATTTTCATCAACATACAAATATCTGTAATACTTCATTTAGGGTTCCTCAAAATAAATAATACCACATATAGTGCAAAATCCAAAGTAAAATTATTGACTTTAATACTATTAAATATTTATTATATATTTGTATGTGTAAATAATCACTACGAGGGGAAAATATGAAAGATATAGCAAGAATGGCTCTTCAGCCGAATATGGAAATCGCAGCCGATGTGACCACTTCTTCAGGCGAGGTCATCGTAAAGGCAGGTACCAAGGTTACCGACTATACGATCCAAAAACTTGCAAGATACAATATCATGCTTGTGACCATCATGGAGGAGGTTGATTACGCAGTAACCTACTTCGAAAAGATAAGGTTATCAGAGGGCTTCAAGACCTTCGAGTTTGAATATAATAAAGCAATGCCAAGATATAAAAAGATAATGAGTGATTTTATATCTGAGGGCGTTTCCATAAGCACTGGCGAGCTTCTTAATATCTATAACAGCATAACTGCTGTTGTGACAGATCACGATAAAATCCTTGATTATCTTTATAACATGCTCCCCACAGAGGATGACCTAACATACGCCCACTGCCTTAACTCGGCCCTTATTGCAGGAGTATTCGGCAGATGGCTTAACATGGATGAAAACGAACTTAATCTTCTTGTTCTTTGCGGATTCTTTTATGATATAGGAAAATTAAAGCTTCCCCACGACCTTATCTGGAAACCGGGAAAACTTACACCCATTGAATTTGTTAAGATAAAGACACATCCCATTTTGGGATTTCAGATGCTTCAGGATCTTCCCCTTGATCCGCATATTCTTAAAGCAACTCTCTCCCATCACGAACGTTATGACGGAAGCGGATACCCTGGAAGACTTCACGATGTTCAGATTGACCGCTATGCCAGAATAATCGGAATAATCGATTCCTACGAGGCTATGACATCAGCAAGAACCTACAGAGAAAGCAAGCACCCGTTCCAGGTTATTGATATATTTGAATCTGATGCCATTAAATATGACATGGAGTTATTGACCCCTCTTATGTACAGGCTTGCCAATCATATGATCGGTTTAAAGGTATTGCTCGATAACGAGATAAAGGCCGAGGTAGTCATGATAGACAAAGCACATATATCAAGGCCTCTCCTTCGTGATGATAGTGGCACCTTCATAAACCTTATCCAGCGTAAGGACCTTAAGATAATAGGTATTTATTAGTCAAGGTCGTAATAAGCATCAAATAATCTTTTTGCTATGGGAACAGCATAATCGCCTCCGACACCTGCCTCTTCCACTATGATGGTAACACAAATGTCGGGGGTATTATTTTCTGAATCTTGCCCATCATCAGCCATTCCGGCAAATCCCGTAAACCAGGCATGTGACCCGCTTGCATCCTCTCCAAATTCAGCAGATCCGGTTTTACCACCGGCATAATATTTTTGTCCCTTAAGTGTTGTTGCCGTACCTTCTTCAACAACACCTTCCATAAGTTCTATCATAATAGCGGCTTCTTCTTCCGTCATAAGAGAACCGTATTCAACGGGTTTAAAGCTTTTGATAACAGTATCAACGCTGTTAGTGACCTTAGTAATGACATGGGGCTCCATTAAAACTCCCTTATTACAGATGGCACAGGTGATCATATTAAGCTGTATAGGCGAAATATTAGCCGCCCCCTGTCCTATGGATATCTGAAGCATATCAGAATCTGAGGTGTCAGAATTTACCGTTAATTTAGAAACGGTAGTGCTAAGTTCGGTGGGAAGCTCATTGTTATAAAGAAGCTCATTTAATCTCTTTCCGAAGCTGTCACGGTCTAAACTAAATCCTAAGTTGGCAAATGAGGAGTTGCAGGATTTTGCAAAGGAGGTCTTAAGGTCAACCGAGCCGTGGACAGACCCGTGGAAGCACTTAATGGTATCCTCTCCCGTAGTATACTTTCCGGTGCAGGTATAATGATATGACTTGTAATCAAGGTTATTTTCCCTTAAATATTCAAGGGTTGTGATTATCTTAAAGGTAGAACCGGGAGGATATAACCCCTGTGTTACCCTGTTAACCAAAACTCCCGACTCTTCATCTGCTAAGTATTCATCCCATTTATCTTCAACCAATGCAGGATCAAAATCAGGCTTTGAAACCATGGCAAGGATCTCACCTGTTGAAGGGTCAGTGACGATTATGGCGCCGCTGTATACTCCTAATGCCTTAGATGCTACCTGCTGAAGCTTAACATCTAAGGATGTATGAACAGAATCACCGGGATATTTTTCTCCCTTGGCATCATGCTCTGCCTTTTCGGAGATTGGAGCATTTGAATTAATAAGATAATAGTTAGCCGCATCCTCTACTCCCATTTTTCCGTTTACGGCATAGCCGACAACATGGGAAAACAGACTTCCGTAGGCATAGGTTCTTACCTCTGTTCCTTCATCGTTAACTGTTGAGTAGACTATGGCATCCCCATCCCGGGAATATATGGTTCCCCTTATGTTTTTAGCCGCAAGGATCTTCTGACGGCCGTTGTAAGAGTTACTTATAAGCTCCTGTCTGTTTGATATTGAGTAATTCACGATATAAACGGACATTGCAGCAAAAAGTATGACAAAAAGCCATGTTACAAAAACAATATGTATGTTTCTTTTATTTTTTCTTTGCTTTTCTTCTTTCTTTTTCATATTCTTCTTCATCGTAATAAATCGTTGAATATCTATCTATATCCAGATCTTCTATATTGATCTCGTCAGTATCGTCATACGAAGAATCATCATTCTCGTATTCATCATCGTAATCATCATAAATATCATCCTCATCATAGCGGTCATAATCCCGATTGGTCCGACGTTTTTCATTTCTGCGTCTTCTTGCTGGCTCACTATGACGCCGTTCCAGATTATCATTGTTGTCTGCGCGTCTTGGAGCTTTATATCTTTCGGGCAGATTGATCTGTCCTGTTAAGAATTCCTCATCTATATCATCGTCATCATCATAGGGTTCATCCCCGGGTTCATCATCCTCATTATAGGAATAATCCTCTATATCATCATCCTCGTAGGCATACTTTCCATGACGGGCATAATATTCCCTCTCTCTTCTTGCCTCTTCCTTCTCCTTTTTGCGTTTTTCGGCGGCACGGCGTTTTCTTTCATCCTCGCGCTTATTTTTAGCGGTCGCCTTCTTTCCTTCATCGAACTTTTCATCCTCTCTTATCATATAGAGGCCTTCAATAAAGGCGAACATTATGGTGGTGGTAAGCATGGAGGAACCGCCGTAGCTTACAAGCGGAAGGGTTACTCCGGTAAGGGGAATGAATTTGCTTCCTCCACCTATCGTAAGGAACACCTGGAAAATATATCCTATACCAAGGCCAAAGGCTGTTAACTGATAGAACCTGTCCTGCATCTTCGAGGACATGTTCATTATCATAATGAATATACTTACGCATATTAAAATAACGCAGACGGCGAATATGATTCCCATCTCCTCCGCAATTGCCGAAAAGATGAAATCATCCTCAACAAAAGGAATGGAATCCGGGGTTCCCTTATACAGTCCAAGGCCGAAATATCCGCCTGAGCTTATTGCAAATAAAGACTGGGTTATCTGATAACCTGATGAATCTATTACGCTGAAGGGATCAAGGAATGCCTCAACCCTTACCCTTACATGGGAGAAAAGCTTATAGGCAACAACCGACGCCCCTGCGCCTCCTGCCATTCCAAGCAACAGGTACAATATATTTCCACTTGATATGAATACCATAAAGATATAGATAACAAAGAAAATAAGTGCAGAGCCTAAGTCCTTATTAAGAACCTGTATCCCCACATGGATTGCAGCAATGATTGCCGTAAGTAAAACCTCGGTAATGGTGCAGGATTCATACAAAGCACTTGCTATGAAAAATACAAATATTATCTTAACAAACTCAGCAGGCTGGAAGGAAACTCCGCCTATTGTGTATGAGATCTTACTTCCATAGGTTGTTGCGCCCAGGATATATACAACTCCCAATAAAAATATGCCTATAACTGCATAGACCCATTTAAGATTTTTAATAAATTTAAGATTATGAACGAAAAACGGGATTATAAGGGCAATTGCAAGAGAAGCAGAGGCTATCATAAACTGCTTTACTGCCTTTGAATAATCAAGCCTTGTTAAGAAAACAAAGCCTATGCTTATGAGCATACACATATTGTTTATTATAAGTCTGTTGGTCCTGGGGTATAGCCCCTTATAAAGCATAAGGGTTGCATACAGAACTATCTGCTGAAAAACGTAGAAAAAGAGATAGGTCATCTCTCCCGTTTCAAAACAGATAACCATAAAGGAACTGAAATGAAAGGCAAACATAAGGATAGTCTGCCTCATATAGACGCCCTTTCGCTTCTCTTCGTCCTTTCTTAAGAACACAAGGAAGCCCTCCAGGGTGTAGAGGACCATAATGATGGTTATTATGTATTTAGAGCATTCGCTTATATAGGTTTCAAGATTCATTTTTTAAAGTACGCCCTTTTTACTGTGACCGGTCGTATATTCCTTATAGGGAGGATTAAGTTCATATCCCCTGTTAATTCCATCGAAAAATTTTATTATATCAATGCATTCATTATTATTCTCGGAAGTAAGATCAAGTCTAAGCGCTCCGTTCCCGCTAAGATGACGGATATTTTTATGCAAAGATAAAGGCACTGAGTTATAGATAACATTATAGCAAAACTCACAGCAGCAAAATACACTTAAAGTTGCTCCCATTCTGTCCTTCATCGAGGTGAAATGGGTGCTTTTAGTACATTTTTCAAGGGTCCTTGAAATACAGTTTGCGCTTATCATCATAGGAAGGTGACCGTAAACTGTTGTGGAAAGTTTAATGGTATCGTCTTTTTCCCTGATCTTTTTATACAGGCTTTCCTTTTCCTTTAAATTAAGCTCATTCGAAAAATATATCTCATCTATACTAAGCTTAAGATTTTCCTTAAGGAAAGAAAATGCATTTGAGTTAAAAATATAGACTCCGCTGTCTAAAACATATTTTAAGTTATCGGGACCGTTTTCATTTAAATAAAAGAGAGTTTCGATATTCCTTATTAAAACACCCTTAAAAAGCCCCGAATTTAAGGCCTCATTAAGATATTCCCTGTCTTTATCCCGAAAAACATACATTGAAGAAAGAAAAAGTTCGCAGCAAGAAGGAACATAAAGCGTCTTTATTTCATCTGCCGGAACGGAAATATCAACATAGATCCTCTTTATCTCCGCATCCTGCTTAGCGCATAAAAATCCGAGGACATTCTTAAGTGTATCAATATTCATTACGGAAACATGTATATCAGCCATTTAAACATATCTCCTTCATAAGATCATTAAGAAGCTCCCGTCGTAATTCATTTAAAGCCTTTACCGGAACAAATATATTATCATCCATTGTGATATCAATATCTTTAACCTGAAAATATGTGTCTCCTGTTTTTTCAAGCTGTTTTTTAATGTTTTCAAAGGATAAAGGCGCATTAAGGGCTCTGCTTACCGTAGCCCCTGTAGCCTCAGCTTCAAAGGTTTTATCCCCGATAATGCAGGTAGCCTTTGCCCTTATATTTTCATTTTCTTTAGCACAAACAGATATATTTATATCCTTTCGCGGGATAAATATATACTCTTTATTTAAGCTTTCTATTGTATCTTCCTCAGTCTTTTTATATGCAGGGGAGGTTAATGTTACCATATCGGCGCCATTATGCTTATTATAATAGCCCTCTGATATCTCTGCCCTTATATAAAGATTCTCAAGGAATGAAATATCCTCCTTAGATACCTTATATTCCTTTCCGGAATAAAAAAGGTCCACGTATTTACGGTATATCTTTGTAACGCCGGCTGCATATTCAGGCCTTTTCATCCTGCCTTCAATCTTTAAGGAATCTATACCTGCGCTTAATATTTCGGGAAGAATGTTAATGGTGCACATATCCTTCATGCTTAAGGGGTATTTCTCGCTTTTCCCGTTAAGATCATAGGGAAGGCGGCAAGGCTGTGCACATCTTCCTCTGTTTCCGCTTCTTCCGCCTAAAAACGAACTCATAAGACACATTCCGGAATATGAATAGCACATGGCACCGTGAATAAAGGCCTCAATCTCAATTCCGGTCTTTTCTTTGATATTTTTTAATTCCTCTAAAGAAAGTTCGCGGGCGGGAACTGCACGGGTAATTCCAAGGGACTTAAAAAAGCGTGCTGAATCTTTCCCGGTTAAAGATAACTGGGTGCTTAGGTGTATAGGTAACAAAGGAAAATTATCCCTTAAATATTTTATAAGTCCAAGGTCTTGTACGATAACACCATTTAGGCCATTATCGTAAAGAGGTTTTAAAAGGTCGTAAATTTCCGCTAATTCGTCTTCTTTTAAAAGGGTGTTAAGCGTAAGGTACATCCTTTTTCCGAATAATTTTGATATTTTAAGAGCCTCTATTGCTTTATCCACATCAAAATTATCGGCATATGCCCTTGCTCCGTATTTAGTTAAGGAAAAATATACCGCATCGGCCCCTGCATTTATTGAGGCAAGGAAGCCTTCAAAGCTACCGGCCGGTGAAAGTATCTCTGCTCTATCCAAATCAATTACCTATAAAAAAAGCATCTTGGGTACAAGATGCTTTAATTTTTAAGTTCTGTTTCAAGTCTTACTATCTTCTTAGCTGATTCATTAACCTCGCTCTGCAGCCGCTTTACGTTTTTCTCTGTATTTTCAAGCTTGATCTGGGAGGTTATAAGCTCATGCTTAATATCGAAAAGCTCTTTTTCCTTAGTGGAGATCTCTTCTTCGAGCTTCTCAATCTGCTTTTTAGCTTTAAAATAATCGTCTGCGATATTGAGTTCTAAAAGAACGCTCTGAATATCGGAAGAGGATCTTTTATATGAATCGACCTTATTATATTCGGAAATTTTATTATTAATATAGGCTGCTACTCTCTGAAGATATTCCTCACTTTCAAAGCCTGAAAGCGTCAGGACCTTGCCCCCTATAATAACTTCTGTATCTGTTTTACTGGACATTAAAAGCTCCCCTTTAAATAACCAATTAAATTATAAAGGGTTTAGGAGGGAGTTTCAAGACCGAAATGCTCATATGCAAGGTTCGTAACCACTCTGCCCCTTGGGGTTCTGTTAATGAAGCCCATTTTTAAAAGATAGGGTTCGTTAACATCCTCCACGGTTGAGGGATCCTCTCCTATAACGGCAGAAATGGTATCAAGTCCCACCGGGCCGCCGTCAAACTTTTCTATCATTGTAAGGATAAGAGCCTGGTCGATATGATCAAGCCCGATCTTGTCCACATCCATAAGGTCAAGGGCAGTTCTTGCAACATCAAGGGTTATAACTCCGCTTCCCCTAACCTCTGCATAATCCCTTACTCTTTTAAGCATACGGTTGGCAATTCTGGGTGTTCCCCTGGAGCGCATTGCCATTTCATAGGCTCCGTCAGGTTCTATCATGGCATTAAGGGCATTTGCCGAATGAAGGATAATAGTCTGAAGCTCTTCAGGTGAATAATATTCAAGCCTGTGGATGATTCCGAATCTGTCCCTTAAGGGAGCTGTAAGAAGGCCTGCCCTCGTTGTTGCACCAACTAAAGTAAAATGAGGAAGATGAAGCCTCATGGACTTTGCCGACTGGCCCTCACCCATGATAATGTCAATGGCAAAATCCTCCATTGCAGGATAAAGGACCTCCTCCACCTGTCTGTTTAAACGGTGGATCTCATCTATAAATAAAACATCACCTTCGGATAATGAATTAAGTATGGCTGCAAGCTCACCGGGCTTTTCAATGGCAGGGCCTGAGGTCACCTTCATCTTAACTCCCATTTCGTTAGCTATTATGGAGGCAAGGGTGGTCTTACCAAGTCCGGGAGGTCCGTAAAAAAGCACATGATCAAGGGATTCCCCCCTGCTCTTTGCAGCATCCATATAGATAGTAAGGGATTCCTTAATTTTCTGCTGGCCTATATATTCCTTAAGACATCTGGGCCTTAAGGAGCCTTCAAGCTTAATATCTTCATTAAGGAGTCCTGTTTCTATAACCTTACTCACTTTAAATCTCCTTTAAACCAGTGCTTTAAGCGCTTCTTTAAGTACGCTCTCAACGTCCATGCCTTCTTTGATCTCAATATCATGCACCGCAACATTTGCATCCTTAGGATTATAGCCAAGGGCAATAAGGGCACTTACTGCATCCTTTTTCAAAGGATCATCTTCCTTACCCTTCTTAGTATTTCCGGTAACCTTCTTAACTTCGGAATCTATTAAAGTTTCATTCCAGTCAAGCTTATCCTTAAGATCAAGTATTATGCGCTCAGCCATTTTCTTACCTACTCCCTGGGCCATTGAAACAAGCTTGGAATCAGAAGAAAGAATGGCATATTTAAGCTCATCAGTGTCCATAGATCCCAGGATTGAAAGTGCCACCTTAGGTCCCACACCGTTTACTGAAATAAGCTTCTTAAACATATTAAGATCATCTTCATATAAAAAACCGTAAAGAAGAAACGAATCCTCATGAACCGAGGTATAGGTATAAAATTTAACCTCTTCCCCAGTCCCCGGCATGGAATCACTTAATGGGTCAGGCACAAAGATATTATATCCAACTCCGTTAACATCAACCACCACACGGTCCTTATATACAGAATCCAGTATTCCTTTAATATGTGCTATCAATTTAAATCTCCTCTGTGAATTATCTTAATAAGGGAAGGTCTTATGGCAAGTATGAGAACGCCTAGAAGAAGTCCCATCAAAAGCCCTGCTATCATTAATAGGGGTAAATAATAAAATACCGCCGAGGTTCCAAGCAGAAAATAAGCAACGATTATCTGCGCAAGATTATGAATTACGCCCCCTGCTGCGGAAATTACAGGTATGGAGACCCTCTTAGTCTTATATAAAAGACCCATAATAAGCGCGCTTAAAACCGCCCCGGAAAGGGAATACATAAGGGATGTAATACTGCCAAATAAAAGCGAACTTATAAGCGACTTAAGGATTGCGATCATAAGAGCATATCCCGGGCCGAAAAATATAAGTGTAATAAGCACACCCAGATTAGAAAGACCTATCTTAAAGCCAGGCAATGAAATCCCAAGGGGAATAAGGCTCTCAATATATGAAAGTATCAAAGAAAAAGAAAGGAATACCCCCAAATATATATATTTATACTTAGTATGCGAGAGCATCTATACTGCCTCCCGACGAATTATATAATTCCACAACCACCCTGTTGGGAAGACAGATGATCGTCTGTCCATGATAAGCCACAGTTCCCTCGTTCATGCAGTTATGATTCTTGCAGGAACTATAAGACATATAAACTCCCTCAGATGTAACCGTAACCTTATTGGTGCCGTATTCCGAGGAAAGTTCATAGGTCACAAACTCACCTAAAGAAACATCATAAACCTCTTCTCCGTTAACCGATATCTTCATCCTGTCAGCCCTTATATCAGACTTATCATTAAAAATATAAAGAATAAGAACCGCAAGCAGTATAACGAAAATTATCACTATATCGTATATGTGTTCCTTAATTAAATCCTTCATTTTAATAATACTATCACAATCGAACATATGTTTCAAGTGACTATGACAATTTGATTGTGTTATCATACCCTTGGCAGTTAAAAAAGAAAGGATATGTTATGAAGCTTATATTTGTCAGACACGGCGAACCCGATTATACCACCGATTCTCTTACCGAAAATGGTAAAAAGGAAGCCATCGCTTTATCAAAAAGAATAAAAAACTGGGATGTGGACAAATTCTATGTTTCTCCCCTGGGACGTGCTAAGGAAACAGCATCCTATTCCCTAAAGGAATTAAATGCCGAAGCCACAGAGCTTCCCTTCATGAGAGAATTCTCATATCCCATAGATGACCCCGTTACAGGGCGTCACGGTGTTCCCTGGGACTTCGTTCCAAGTGCCTGGACTTCCGATCCATGCAATTTCGAGCCCGAGGATGGTTTTGCGAAATTTGAATGTGTAGCTAAAAGAGGTGATATTTCCGAAAAATATAAAGAAGCCACCGAAGGCTTTGATAAGATGCTTGAAGAGCACGGCTTTAAAAGATGCGGAAAATATTATAAAAGATGCGATGGAAGAAAAAGATTTGTTTCATCAACAGTATCTGAGGATGACAAGGTAAGAAATAATTCCCCATACGGCGAGAACGAAAAGGAAGAAACAGTGGTTATATTCTGTCATTTGGGAGTTACCTGCATCATTCTCTCCCACCTTTTGAATATTCCCTTTGAATGCCTAACCCATGGCTTTTTCATGCCCACAAGTTCAATTACAATTCTTTCAACTGAAGAAAGATGGGATGATGAGGCATATTTCAGAGTTCAGGCCTTAGGCGACTGCACACATTTAAAGGATGCAGGCCTTCCTATTTCTCCTGCAGGTTACTTTGCATCTCCCTTCCAGGGTTAACTATTTTGCAAGGTAGCACGTTGCATACATACCATCATAAAGCTTACTTAAGGAAGTGATGTTTTCATTGCTTCCTTTAATTATGTCCTCATAGAAGGAAAGGTCTTCGTTTTCATTAAGCACCGAAACATATACAACAAGGGACTCGGCATTATTTATTGCTTCCTCTTCTATGGGATCTAAATTCTCTGAATCAACGAAGTATACCCTCTTAAATTTAGATAGCTGTTCAACATCATTCCACAGGAAATATTTGTTATTTTCGGTGTTGTAAATATATACGCATTCAAGATCCGAATATTCTTCCGCAATCTCCTTCATCTCCTCCTGTTCAGGATAAAGATAAAATACATGTCCGGAAATAAGCCCCAAAACATCAAGTATTAAAAAGGATAAAGCAAGTATTAAAGGAAGATATGTATTTGCCCATTTCTTTTTTGAAATAAGCTTAAGCGAGCCGTAAATAATAAGGAACACATTGGCAATGATAAGCGCATAAACAGGAAGCTGGTAGCGCATCATAGCCTCATCTCCCATAAGCGACCCCTTAACCGATACAAGATAATACATCAGTGTGGGGAAAAATATATATTTACCGAAGGCAAAAAGCCTCTTAGAAGCGCCCTCCGATAAATGTATCTTTTTATGGGAAGAAATATAATATCCCGTAAGGAATAATATGAGTGCAATAAGGAAATATACGTAAATAAATCCGTTAAAAACGTACTTATTAAGAAGAGTGCCAAAGAAATCCCATCTTTCCTTAAGGTCCGAAAGATCAAGCATATAGCTTTTAACTTCCTCTCCTCTGTAGCCCGAATTAACCTGTCCAAGGCATGCAGGATAAGAAATTACTCCCAGTATTCCGGCAATTCCCAGGGGTATGCAGTATTTTAAAATTCCCTTTATGTTTTTCTTAAAACGAAACAGTTTGGGAATGATATAGGCGCATTCAATAAAGAATAAAAATACAAGATAAAAATAATGGGTAAGAAAACCTAAATAGGCCAAAATAGCATTAAGAACAATATATTTAACAGGTAACGAGCCTATCTCATAATCCTCCATCCTGATATGGAGGTAAACTATTATGGTAATAAAAAGCGTCATAAGGGAATACATCCTTATGAACATGGTGTTTGAGATAACTCCCGGGCAAAGGGAGGTTAAAAGTAAAAGAACTGCCCCTGCATATACATTGTCAGTAAGCCTAATTACGGATAAATATAAAAATACGGAAATTAATAATGCACAGACAATGTTAAGAAATAGTCCCTGCCAGTAGCTGAAAACATTAGGCGTAAGGGAACAGATGGTGTGGAGTATAAGATAATATACAGGCGGGTGAACATCATAGGACTGAAGAGTCACAACATAGGAATAATTAAACCCTTCCCCGGGGATGACATAGAAGTCCTTAAGCATGTCCTCGGAGCTTACGAAGGTCCTGTCATAGGCCTGCCTGCCAAAGGAATTATTGGTATTAAAATAAGAAAAGAACTCATCGAAATGCATTCCTTTCTTCTGAAAGCCGAAAAATATAAGCACTGATACCTCAATAAGGAGCAGTGCGATAAGTATAAGGATTGTCTTTTTCTTAGTCGTATTCTTTGAATTCACAATTATCCTTAAGATCCTCTACGTAAATATAGGCTTCTTCATCTCCCATGCTTTCCTTAAGAGACTCATAATAAGCCTTTGCAAGGAACCCTCTCTCCATATATTCGGAAACACGCTTTTTATTAGCATGCTTACCGTAATATTTTTTAAGATAATCATTGACACTGTAGGAGGTTCCGGAAAGGGAATCACTTATTGTGTCAAAAAAAGTAAGAACATCGGCATTAGCATCATAGGAAAAGTCATTCTGCGTAGCCTCCATAGATAAGACATATACCTGCTTTATCTGGTCAATGGTGCTTTTTTCAAACAGTTCCTTAAATGTCATTCCGTCTTCATATTCCTGAGAAAGAAGGTCCGATTCCGAATCCACTCCCATATAATCAAAATATGCGGAATAATCATTTAAATACATATTGTAGTAGGAATTATAGTAATAATCATATTCTGCCCTGGTAATATCATTCCCACAGACTGAATATACGGCCTTGTGGGTGTAAAGATATGAACTTATAAGGCAGATAACTACTATAACTCCTACTACTAAGATTGCAAAACTTAAGCCGATGATCATCGGTTTTTTATTTTTCATTGATATAATTTATAAGCCCCTCGGCATCTATTATCTTCTGCATAAAGGGAGGGAAAGCCTGTCCCTTGTACTCAGTACCCTTGGTAAGGTCGCGGATTATTCCGGATGAAAATTCAATCTCCACCTCATCCCCTGCGCTTATCTCCCTTGCAGCCTCAGGACACTCGATTATGGGAAGACCTATATTAATGGAATTCCTGTAGAATATCCTTGCGAAGGTTTCGGCAATAACGCAGGAAACTCCTGCAGCCTTAATAGCAATGGGAGCATGCTCTCTTGAAGAACCACAGCCGAAATTCTTATTTGCTACAATAATATCTCCCTTTTTAACAAGCTTAACGAAATCCTTATCAATATCCTCCATGCAGTGTGTTGCAAGCTCCTGAGGATCGGAAGAATTAAGATATCTTGCAGGAATTATGACATCAGTGTCAACATTATCACCGTATTTAAAAACCAGTCCTTTTGCGTTTTCCATTTATTTTCTCCTAACTAAATTTTCGAAGGGTCTGTAATATAACCGGTAATTGCAGAAGCAGCTGCAACTGCAGGGGAAGCAAGGTAAACCTCTGAATCAACATGTCCCATTCTTCCGACGAAATTTCTGTTGGTTGTGGAAACACATCTTTCACCGGCAGCCATAACTCCCATATAGCCTCCAAGGCAGGGACCGCAGGTAGGTGTTGAAACTACACAGCCGGCATCAATGAAATCTGTAAGAAGTCCCTCTTCTATACACTGCTTGTAGATCTTCTGAGTTGCGGGAATGACTATACATCTTATTCCGTCAGCAACCTTTGAACCCTTTAATATTGAAGCGGCTACTCTCATGTCATCCATTCTGCCGTTTGTACATGATCCGATAACAACCTGGTCTATCTTTACGCTTCCGCATTCATCGATAGTCTTTGTATTCTCAGGAAGGTGAGGGAATGCAACTGTAGGTCTTAATGAACTTAAGTCAATTGTGTATTCCTCATCATATACCGCATCCTCATCGGCTTCGAATATCTTATATTCACGCTTAGAATGCTCCTTCATATATTCGATTGCAAGCTCATCAACTGGGAATATTCCGTTCTTTCCGCCGGCTTCAATTGCCATGTTTGCAATAGTAAATCTGTCATCCATGGAAAGATTCTTAACACCGTCTCCTACGAATTCCATTGACTTATATAATGCACCATCAACACCTATCATTCCAATGATGTGAAGGATAACATCCTTACCTGAAACCCATTTGTTCATCTTTCCTGTAAGATTAAATTTGATCGCAGAAGGAACCTTAAACCATGCCTTTCCGGTAGCCATACCGGCAGCCATATCAGTAGATCCCACGCCTGTTGAGAAAGCGCCAAGTGCTCCGTAGGTACAGGTATGAGAATCAGCTCCGATAATAACATCACCTGCAACAGTAAGGCCCTGCTCAGGAAGAAGTGCATGCTCAATGCCCATCTTACCAACCTCGAAATAATTGGTAATATCGTTTTTCTTTGCAAATTCCCTGACGCACTTACAATGCTCAGCTGATTTAATATCTTTATTCGGAACAAAATGATCAGGAACAAGTGCGATCTTGTCCTTATCAAAAACACCGTTGACCTTCATCTTGTCCATTTCCTTAATGGCAACGGGGCTTGTGATATCATTACCTAAAACAAGGTCCAGGGAAGCCTCAATAAGCTGTCCGGCCTCTACAGAAGGAAGACCTGCATGATAAGCAAGTATCTTCTGGGTCATTGTCATTCCCATAGTTAAATCTCCTTAATGTTAAAAATATAAACTTAAAATCAAGAAAAGGGAGCTTGATATAAATCAAGCTCCCTTAAATTCCCTAAAATTAGTTATTGATGAGCTTGTCATCCTCGTTGTTCCAAGAATAGAGCTTACGAACTTCCTCACCAACCTTCTCAGCAGGATGCTCAGAAGCAAGCTTTCTCATAGCCTTGAAGTGAACCTGACGACCTGCGGGAGACATATCAAGAAGGAACTCCTTAGCGAAAGAACCATCCTGGATATCTGAAAGGATCTTCTTCATTGTCTTCTTTGTCTCTTCTGTGATGATCTTAGGTCCTGTAATATAATCACCGTACTCAGCTGTGTTGGAAATTGAATATCTCATTCCTGCAAAGCCTGACTGATAAATAAGGTCAACAATAAGCTTCATCTCGTGAATACACTCGAAGTAAGCATTTCTGGGATCGTAACCTGCCTCGCAAAGAGTTTCGAAACCTGCCTGCATAAGAGCACATACACCACCGCAAAGAACTGCCTGCTCACCGAAGAGGTCTGTCTCTGTCTCTGTTCTGAAGGTTGTCTCAAGAACGCCGGCTCTTGCTCCGCCGATTGCAAGTGCATATGCAAGTGCCTTGTCAAGTGCCTTACCTGTAGCATCCTGATGAACAGCTACTAAGCAGGGAACACCCTTGCCAGCCTGGTACTCAGAACGAACTGTATGTCCGGGTCCCTTAGGTGCGATCATGGTAACATCAACGTTCTTAGGAGGGTTGATGCATCCGAAATGGATATTGAAACCATGAGCAAACATAAGCATGTTGCCTTCCTCAAGGTTGGGCTCGATATCCTTCTTATACATATCAGCCTGAAGCTCATCGTTAATGAGGATCATAATGATATCTGCCTTCTTTGCAGCTTCTGCAGCTGTATATACTTCAAATCCCTGTGCCTCAGCCTTAGCCCAGCTCTTTGAGCCCTCGTAAAGACCAATAATGACATTGCAGCCTGACTCCTTAGCGTTAAGAGCATGTGCATGTCCCTGGCTGCCGTAGCCGATAATAGCTATGGTCTTTCCATCAAGGACTGAAAGATTACAATCTTCCTGATAATAAATCTTGTTTGCCATTTTAAATGACTCCTTTCAATAATAAATATATAAATTTATAAATAAACAACCTCATCAGCGCCCCTGCAAAGACCGGCGATTCCGGTACGGGCAAGTTCAAGGATCTCATAGTCACGTAATAGATCCAGGAATGAATCTATCTTTGCTGTATTTCCGGTAAGTTCGATAATAAGGGAATCATATCCCACATCTATTATCTTTGCCTTATAGAAATTAACAATGGACTTAACATCCTCACGGTTCTTGGCATCGGCCTTAACCTTAACTAAAGCAAGCTCCCTATAAACGGATTTTTCAGGGGTAAGTTCCTTTATATGTTTAACATCAACAAGCTTCCCTACCTGCTTCTCGATCTGATCAAGGATATCATCATCACCTGAAGCCACAATGGTGATCCTGGTAAATCTGGGATCTGCCGTTACACCTGCAGTGATAGACTCAATATTATAACCACGTCTTGAAAACAATCCTGAAATTCGGCTGAGCACACCGCTTGTATTATCTACAAGTATCTGAAAGACTTTTTTATTCATATCTTTACCTTAAAATAAAAAAATTCGTGGCACATGAAACGCACCACGAAAAATTTTAGCACTAAAACCACTTATATTCAAGTCTTATTCGCTATCCATGCACTTTTGAAGCGCCAAAGTTCCGGTACGTGCAACCTCTACAATTGATATTCCCTTAAGCATATCAAGCAGAAGCTTTACCCTTTCCGGCGTATCGCACATCTGAATGAGCATCATGGTCTTCGACATATCGATGATCTCCGCCTTCATGATATCGCAGATTTCCATTATGTCACGCCTGTTGGACTTATTGTATTTAACCTTAACGAAAAGAAGTTCTCTTGAAATACTCTCCTCCTCAAAAAAGGTCTTTACCTTGATAACGTCAAGCTTTTTATTAAGCTGCTTTTCAACCTGCTCTATGGTACGCTGATCACCGGAGGAAACGATGGTCATTCTGGAAACCTCGGTATCCTCAGTCTCACCAACCGCAAGTGAATCAATATTAAAATTACGTCTTGAAAAGAGCCCTGCAACCTTGCAAAGGACACCTGATCTGTTTTCAACAAGCACGGAATATATCTTTTTCATATTAAAACCTCTATTTCACAAGATCATATGGATCAATATTAAGTTCAAGGATCACCGATTCATCTTTTGAAAGGAATTCATCTATGCAATTCTTAACATTCTTCATGTTCTTTAAATGCATGTATTTAATGTCATAGGCCTTTGAAAGATTTGAAAGATCTGGGTATCCTGCTATATCAACCACTGAATAATTATCCTTGTAGGTGTAGTGCTGATATTCCCTAACCATGCCGAGGTAATTGTTCCTTAAAACTATGATCTTCACTGGAATGTCATGCTGTTTCATTGTTGCAAGTTCCATCATGGACATCTGGAAGGAACCGTCACCGCACACTGCGATAACCTGCTTCTTGGGATTGGCAAGTTTTGCGCCCATTGCGGCTGGGATTGAATAGCCCATCGTTCCCATACCGCCTGAGGTAAGGAATCGGCCGTTCTTAACCACATGGTATGAGCAGGACCATATCTGGTTCTGGCCCACATCCGCAACATATATTGCATCATCCTCCATCGCCTCTGAAAGCATACGGATAAACTCAGCAGGATCCACATAATTCTTGTCGGGATTCCTCTTGGGCTCCATTTCGGTTCTGTAGCCTCTTAAGAGATTAACCCACTCTATCGTGTCATTAGTGAATTCGATCTTATTTAATTCGGCAAAGATATGCTTTATATCTCCAACAAGCGGTATAGATGCCTCGGCGTTTTTGCCTATTTCCGCAGGATCCACATCAATATGCACAAGGATCTTGTTTTCCATTATAAGGTCCGGCTGGGAAATCGCCCTGTCAGCAACACGGGCACCTACCATTATGATCATATCAGCTTCATTCATCGCGCGGTTAGCATATGGCTTTCCGTTATTTCCAACCATTCCGAAATATAAGGGATCCTTCGTTGCCATTGAGCCTATTCCCATCATGGTTGAAACAACAGGGATATTATGCTCATCAACGAATTTCCTAACTTCCTTCTGGGCCCAGGAAAGAATGACACCGCCACCTGCACAGATGATAGGTCTCTTAGCCTTAGAAAGCTTATCAACAACCTTCTTTATCTGAGCCATATTTCCGTTAACCGTAGGCTTATAGGTTCTCATGTTAACATTTTCGGGATATGAAAAGTTCTTAAGCTCCGCATTCTGTATATCAATGGGAATATCAATAAGCACAGGACCCTTACGGCCTGAATTTGCTATATAAAATGCTTCTTTAAAGATACGGGGAATGTCAGATACCTTTCTTACCAAGTAGCTGTATTTAACAAAGGATTCAACAGCCCCGGTAATATCAGCTTCCTGGAAAACGTCAGAGCCTAAGTGATTTGAGTTAACCTGCCCTGTTATAACAACCAGGGGAATACTGTCTGCGTATGCAGTTGCAATACCTGTTATCACATTGGTCGCACCGGGACCTGATGTAACGGCGCAGACTCCCACCTCTCCTGTGGTCCTTGCGTAGCCTGAAGCTGCGTGGGCGGCATTCTGCTCAGTCCTTATAAGGATAGTCTTTATCTGAGACTCAAGTATGCTGTTATAAAACGGGCAAATCGCCACTCCGGGATATCCGAATACATATTTAACCTTTTCATTTTCAAGGCATTTAATTATCGCATCTGAACCTATCATATATAACCTCTTACATTTACCATTTAAACTTGATTGCTTTATTGCCATATGCTTTGCGCAATCTCATAGTATTATACAATATTTAGCAATTCCTTAGCAACGATAACGGCCTCTGCAGCATCCTTTGAATAGCCGTCTGCTCCTATCTCCTCAGCGTAATCCTTAGTGATAACAGCGCCTCCAACCATTATCTTTGCATTTACATCATTAGTCCTTGCATACTCAATGACGTTCTTCATTTCAGTCATGGTGGTTGTCATAAGGGCACTTAAACAGATAATGTCCGCATTATATTCCTTTGCCTTAGCTATGATCTCTTCTCTAGAAACATCCTTTCCAAGATCATAGACCCTGAAGCCGTGATTTTTAAGCATCATGGAAACAAGGTTTTTACCGATATCATGAATATCGCCCTTAACCGTTGCTATAACTATGGTCCCAAGTTCTTCATTTGAAGCCTTGTCAAGGAACTGCTCTAAATATTCGATTGAAAGCTTCATGCTCTCAGCAGAACCTATAAGCTGGGGAAGGAAATATTTTCCGGAATTAAAACGTCTTCCCACCTCATCTATTGCAGGCATAAGAAGATCATTTAATATGCTTTCAGGCGCGCTTCCGCTTTCAATGCGTTCTTTCGTATGTAAAACTATACTGTCCTTATTTCCTTTAAGCACATCGTTATAAATAATATCATCTATTTCATTTGAAGGTGATGCATTACTGACAGATGTGTCATCTTTTTTAACTGCCTTAACAGTTACCTGTGTCTGCGGAATATTCTCGAGGCTATTCATCCTTTCAATGTAACGTATATCAGCTCCTGCTTTATTTTTAAGAAGATCGGCGCTAAATGCTGCATTCATAAGCATCTGCTGTGACGGATTCATTATAGCCATTGAAAGTCCTGCCTCAACAGCCATGGTTAGGAATGCCGTATTAACGAACATCCTCTCAGGGAGCCCAAAGGATATATTTGAAAGACCGCAGGTAGTCGCAAGGCCGTTTTCATAAGCATATCTTATTGTTTCAAGAACTTCCATTGCGGCATTTTTATTGGCACCTATGGTTGAGACAAGTCCGTCAACCACAATATCTTCCTTTTTAAACCCAAGCTCATAGGCACGGGAAAGTATATGCTCAAGGTTCTTTAATTTTTCATCAAAGGATTTAGGAAGACCTTCATCAGATAAGGGAAGAACGATTATCATAGCGCCGTATTCCCTTGCTATCTTAAGCTTCTCTTCCATCACTGCGCTTTCGGCAGATACTGAATTAACAAGGCTTCTTCCAGGGTACCTTCTTAGAGCTTCCCTAAGTACCTCAGGGGATGATGTATCAATAGAAAGAGGAAGTGAGGTAAGGTTTGAAACATCCAAAAGGACCTTAAGCATCATTTCCTTTTCATCAATGCCGCCCATTCCCACGTTAATGTCAAGAATTGATGCTCCCATCTCCTCCTGCTCCTCAGTATACTGATGGACTATGTCAAGCTTCCCCTCCTTAAGCTCAGCCTGAAGCTTTTTCTTCCCAGTGGGGTTAATCCTCTCACCAACCACGATAAAGGGATCATCCAAAGAAAACTTAAGGGTCTTTCTTTCGCTTGTAATATATCTTATACCTTTATTTTTGCCATGCTTAAGGGGTGCTCTTCCTAAGGCGGCCTCCTTAAGGGCCCTAATGTACGAAGGTGCAGTTCCACAGCAGCCACCAAGAATGGAAGCTCCGCTTTCAATAAGCTTAAGTGCCTCTTTTGAAAACGTCTCCTCGTCCATGTCATATACGGTGTTTCCATCAGAATCAAGGGAAGGCATTCCCGCATTTGGCTTGGCAATAACGGGAATATCAACGTTTTCAGCCATTGCCTTTATGACAGAGGCCATTTCAGAGGGGCCAGATGAACAGTTAGCTCCAACAGCCGATGCTCCCAGACTTTCAAGCACTACAGCTGAGGTTACGGCATCTGAACCAAACAAGGTTCTTCCGTCCTTTTCAAATGTAAGTGTACAGATGACCGGAAGGTCACATACCTCTTTCGCTGCAATAAGAGCGCATCTGGTCTCCTGTAAAGACATCATAGTCTCAACTACAATAAGGTCAGCACCTGCATCAGCTAATATCTTTATCTGCTCCTTATAAACATTAACAAGCTCTTCAAAATCAAGTGGACCTATGGGCTTAAGCTGGAGCCCTGTCATTGTAACGTCACCTGCGACCAGAGCCCTTCCACCGGCTATATCCTTGGATAATTTAATGAGTTCGGAATTGATCGAAACTATATCTTTTTCAAGGCCGTATTCCTTAAGCTTGATCCTGTTGGCCGTAAAGGTTGGAGCATAAATGATATTGCTTCCTGCCTCGATATAAGCATTCTGAAGTTCTCTAAGAACATCCTTGTGCTCTAATATCCACATTTCAGGACACACCCCAGAGGGCATTCCCTTCTTTACAAGGTTTGAGCCGGTTGCTCCGTCAAGAAAAACAAAGCTGTCTTTTATATATTCATCAAATTCTGTTTTAGTCATATATTTCTCCGTTCTTGAAACGCTATCTGTTTTATGATAACTTATTTAGGATGATTTATAAAGGAGAAAACAAGTGAAAAGAAAAGCATTGATTGCTCTTTTAGCTTCTGCATTTATTTTATGTGCCTGCGGCAGCGACAAAAATATCGCATCCTATAAAGCCAATATGGAGCAGTTCTTTGAAAACATAGATACGATCAATGAATCTATAAATTCAATCGATCCTGAAAGTGATAACGCTACGGAAACCCTTCTTTCCTACCTTGATCTTCTGGATAAATCCTGCGCCCAGATGGCTACTTTGGAGGTTCCCGAAAAGCTTGACGGCCTTCAGGATGTTGCCGCCAAGGTTTCCGAGGATATGACACAGGCCGTAGCCCTTTACCATACAGCCTACGACGGTGAATATAATGAGGATGCTGAAACAAGGGCATACGAAATGTATTCAAAGGCCAATTCGGAGCTTAAATATATAGTTAAGGTTCTTCATGGCGAAACCTCATCTGAAAGTACCTCTTCAGACGACACGAATACAAACGGAACAGATTCCCAGACTCAAACAAACACCTCTTCCGAAGAAGGATTCGTTGAAGATGATTATTCAATGTATCTCGAGGAGGATGAAGGAACCTGGGAGGAAAATTATCCTGATGAAAATACCCAGGAAGAAAGTTCTTCGGAAAACACCGCTCCCCAGGAAGAAACTGCTCAATAATTTTTAACTTGTTTTTAAAATAAAAAAGCCCGGTCAAATGACCGGGCTTTTAAAATGCCTGTATTTAAGACTTAGAACTTACCAGCCTTAGCTGCTTCTTCAATAGAAACTGCTGTAGAAACTGTCATACCAACCATAGGGTTGTTACCAGCACCGATAAGACCCATCATCTCAACGTGAGCGGGAACTGATGAAGAACCTGCGAACTGAGCATCTGAGTGCATACGTCCCATAGTATCTGTCATACCGTAAGAAGCAGGACCTGCAGCCATATTATCGGGATGAAGTGTACGACCTGTACCACCACCTGAAGCAACTGAGAAGTACTTCTTACCTGCCTCAAGTCTCTCCTTCTTATATGTACCTGCAACAGGATGCTGGAATCTTGTAGGGTTGGTTGAGTTACCTGTTATAGATACGTCAACGTTCTCCTTCCACATGATTGCAACACCTTCGCAAACATCGTTAGCACCGTAGCAGTTAACCTTTGCTCTGGGTGATGAAGGATCCTTAGAGTAGCACTTACGTGAAACTTCCTTTACTGTGTTGGTATAAGGATCATACTCTGTCTCAACGAATGTGAATCCGTTAACACGTGAAATGATCTGAGCTGCATCCTTACCAAGTCCGTTAAGGATAACTCTTAAGGGCTTCGTACGAACCTTGTTAGCCTTCTCAGCGATACCGATAGCGCCCTCAGCTGCTGCGAATGACTCGTGACCAGCTAAGAATGCGAAGCACTCTGTATCCTCTTCAAGAAGCATCTTACCTAAGTTACCATGTCCAAGACCAACCTTACGTGTATCAGCAACGGAACCGGGGATACAGAAAGCCTGAAGTCCCTCTCCGATTGCAGCAGCAGCCTCAGAAGCCTTACGGCAGTTCTTCTTGATTGCTATAGCAGCACCAACTGTGTAAGCCCATTTAGCGTTTTCAAAACAGATGGGCTGGATACCTTCGATAAGGTGATATACATCAATTCCGGCTGCCTCTGTGATTTCCTTACATTCTTCAATAGATGAGATGCCATATTCCTTGAGCTTAGCAAGAATCTGAGGCTCTCTTCTTTCATATGATTCAAATAATGCCATGATTTATGTCCTCCCTTTCTTACTCTTTTCTAGGATCGATAACGCGTACAGCATCTGCAACACGTCCGTACTGACCTGAAGCCTTCTCAAAAGCCTTCTGAGCATCATCACCGGCCTTGATGAAGTCCATCATCTTTCCGAAGTTAACATACTTGTATCCGATGATCTCATCATCCTCATCAAGAGCAACACCTGTGATATATCCATCAGTAAGCTCTAAGTAACGGGGTCCCTTCTGTAATGTTCCGTAGGTTGTACCAACCATTGAACGTGTTCCCTTACCAAGATCCTCAAGTCCTGCACCGATCTGAAGACCATCCTCAGAGAATGCTGACTGTGTACGGCCGTAAACGATCTGAAGGAATAACTCTCTCATTGCTGTATTGATAGCATCACAAACAAGGTCTGTGTTAAGAGCCTCCATAACTGTAAGACCGGGAAGGATCTCAGCTGCCATAGCTGCTGAATGTGTCATACCTGAGCATCCGATTGTCTCAACTAATGCTTCCTGGATGATACCTTCCTTAACGTTAAGGCTTAACTTACAAGCGCCCTGCTGAGGAGCACACCAGCCAATACCGTGTGTGTAACCGGAAATGTCCTTAACTTCCTTTGCTTTTACCCATTTTGCTTCTTCAGGAATGGGTGCTGCGCCATGATGCACGCCCTGTGCAACGGGACACATCTCCTGAACTTCTTTAGAAATGATCATGTGAAAACTCCTTTCAAAATGATTTTTGATATTAAATAAATAGTTATAAAAACCTATTTACAGACCAACTAAAATTATTTCATAAAATACGCCAAAAATCCAGTACTATTTATTTTTTATAGTAGGTTCTTGCCAGTTCAAATCTCTGCCTCAAAGCCCCTTCGTTTTTAAGTTCCTTAACAAGATTGGTCCTTCTTATCACGAAATCATCCATCTTTTTAAGGTATTCCTCTTCAGTGATAGTGCCTTCTGCAACTCCTGTAAGCCCCTTCTCCCAGCTGGCAGTAAGCTTAGGATCAAGTAACGGCCTTATCGAGGCATCAACCACATCATATACCATCTCCCCCTGAAGTGTCGGGGTAACAATCTGGGTCTTCTTATTGGTGTTTAAATAATTATTGCGGTTAAGCTTTTCAAGGATTCCTGACCTTGTCGCCGAGGTTCCTATTCCCGAGCCCTTTATCTGGGCACGAAGCTCTTCATCCTCAATAAGCTGACCTGCATTTTCCATGGCAAGTATAAGGGAACCTGAATTATATCGCTTAGGAGGCGAAGTCTCACCCTCCTTAACCTCATAGTCGCCTATGTTTATCTGATCCCCCTTCTTAAGTGAATTAAGAGCATTCATAAGGGAATCATCCAAGGTTACCTCTTCATTTTCATCTGAAGATTTGTTTTCATTTTCGGTATCAGAGCTGTCCTCTTTTTTCTTTTTGAAGCTGTATTCTGTAACGACCATATATCCCGGGTCATCGAGAACCTTAAAGGATGAAAAGAAGTTTTCATTATTAACACCTACCGAAAGCGCCACCTTCTTATACTGGGCCGCAGGATAAAAGATACTTAAAAACCTTCTTGATATAAGCTCGTAGACCTTGGCCGAAAGGGGATTTAAATTCCTTAGATTATTTAAGCCCTGGCCGGTTGGGATTATTGCATAGTGGTCAGTTATCTGCTTATCGTTAACGTATCTTGACTTCGCTATATTTTTATATGAGCCCCTTGAAAGTATATCCTTTGCGAACTCCGAAACATGGGAGTAATTAGTAAGCCCGCGTATATTTTTATCTATCTCCTTGGAAACCGCGGTAGAAAGTACCCTGGCGTCTGTTCTTGGATAGGTAGTCATCTTCTTTTCATATAATTCCTGGGCTATCTTAAGTGTATCCTCCGGACTTATCTTAAAGAACCTTGAGCAGTCATTCTGAAGCTCCGCAAGGTTATATAAAAGAGGCGGATTCTTGGTCTCCTTTTTGCGCTCAATATTTTTAACAAAGCCCTGCTTCCCATTAACAAGATCAATAAGCTTAAGGGCATCCTCTTTATTTTTAAAGCCGTTTTCCTTATAAAGAAGAGGTGATTCGAAATATGCCGAGCCCTGAACTGCTTTCCATTCGGAATCAACCTTTCTCTCGCCTAAGGAAACCTTACCGACCACTCGATAGAAGGGGGTTTTAACGAAGGCCCTTATCTCCCTTTCGCGGTTAACAACCATTGAAAGAACACAGGTCATAACCCTGCCCACAGAAATGACACCTCTGTCAGAATTAAGAAAATTCTTAACAGAATAACCGTATTTCAAGGTGAGCACCCTGGAGAAATTGATTCCCATAAGGTAATCCTCTTTGGCGCGCAGGTATGCAGCTGCAGAAAGATTATCGTAATACGAAAGGTCCTTGGCTTCCCTGACTCCCCTGTTTATCTCTTCTTCAGTCTGGGAGTCTATCCAGACTCTCTTACGTACTTTTCCCTTTACCCCTGCCATGCTTTCCACCAGGCGGTAAATATATTCTCCCTCCCTTCCCGAGTCGGTACAGACATAAATAACATCAACGTCATCTCTGTTAAGAAGGGATGAAACTATATTGAACTGTTTTTTTACATCGGAAATAACCTCGTATTTATATTCCGAGGGTATAAAGGGAATGGTATCAAGGGACCATCTTTTTAATTTTTCATCATATGCATCGGGATAGCTCATGGTAACAAGATGACCAACGCACCAGGTGACTATAGAATCATCAGATTCGATATAGCCGTCCTTTGAAGCGCCGCTTATCTTAAGCGCATCCGCGAACTGACGCGCTACCGAAGGCTTCTCGGCAATAAATAATCTTTTTCCCATTACATATCATCCAGAGAAATAAGTTTAAGATTAGGCTTAACCTTGGCTTCAAGATTAAGTTTTTCATCGAAGCGCCTTACTGAAAACAGATACACATAGTCAACATGTATCTTTGCTTCCTTACAGCAGAAAAGAAGCCATTCATAATCATCATAGCGCATAAGAGGCTTATCCCAGTTACAGATGGAAACAATAGTCTCGCCTGTCTCATTCTGGGCGATAACATCAATGTTTCCAAGCTTGCCAACCCATTCGCCGATCCTGTCGATCTCGATGGGAAGCTCCTTCCATTTGTTCCATTTTTCAATATGCTGCTTGCATACAGTCTTAAAGTATTCTGCAACATAATTACGGAATGTAGGCGCAATATGCTTCTTATAGAACTCCTGGGGAAGCATGGTCTCAAGGTCCGTAAGATTAGGATATAAAAACGTGAAATAGAAATCCACAAAATGATTGCTTATCCTGTATATTCCCTTCTGGGTATTTTCCTTACCGTCAGTATCATAGGAAAATACCTTCTCAACAAGTTCAAGCTCCATCAGGTTTTTAAGATAAACTGATATCTTTGCTCTTGAGAACTCGGTATGAAGATATAGATCGTTTAATTTATGGTCTCCCGAAGCTATCGAAGCAAGAATGGTATTATAAACTCCGGTTTCACGAAGCTCTGATTCAACTATCCTCTGCCCCTCATTACGAAGATGGGAATGGGGATCAAGGATCCCACGGCATATATTTTCCTTGATGGAAAGCTTATCGGAAAAATACGACCAGAGTCCGGGAACACCACCAAGTACCGCATAGGCCTCAATACACTGCTCCATGGAAAAGCCCGGGAAGCATTCCATCATATGCTCAAAGGAAAGCTCTTTTATCTTAAGAAAGCTTGAAAGTTCGTAAGCCGCATCTCCTATCTTGTTGACCATGGAATTCTCAACCCATCCGATGGATGAGCTTGAAAGGATGACCATCACATTCTGCTGTTGCCAATAGGAATGTACGAAGTTAACAAGCTCCTTCATGAATTCATCAGAAGACTTGATGATATACTGAAACTCATCTATTATGATTATCTTTTTGCGCCCACCCTGGGATATTATGGCCTTAAAGATATCGGTATAACTAGGATATTTAAGAAGCTTAAGGGATGCTTCTCCAAGCTCCTGTCCCCACTGATACCTCTGCTCACGTGAAGAAGCGGAACGGGCATGGTAGTAATAGAACGGCTTATCCTCGGTAAAGGCCTTAAGAAGCTCAGTCTTGCCTACATTAAGTTCTCCGTAGACAACCATTATCTGGCTTCCTTCCTGGTCATAATATGTATTTAAATGTTTAAGCTCTGAATTTCTGCCTGAAAGCATAATTTTCCCCTCAATAAACTTCCTTCAATAAAATGTGCTCAATGCCTTCGGGATCCATAGGCTTCCCAAGCAGGAATCCCTGTATGCAGTCAACACCAAGATTAGTAAGATAATCAAGCTGATCCTTAGTCTCAACTCCTTCGGCCACAGTCTCAAGTCCCAGTTTTTTAGACATGTAGATTATGGTATCAAGGATGATCCTGGCATCAGAATCAAAATTGATGGTATCAACGAAGCTTTTATCTATCTTTAAAGTATCTATCGGAAGTCCTTTTAAGTATGAAAGTGATGAATATCCGGTACCGAAATCATCAAGGGATATCCTTATTCCGTACTCTCTTAATATCTCAAGCTTATCCTTAACATCCTTAAAATCATCAATAAGAAAGCTTTCCGTAATCTCAAGCTCTATCTTTTCAGGATCAGCCTCGTATTCGGCAATAGCATCAAGTATGGTTTCAACGAAATTTTCGCTCTTATACTGGACTGCCGAAATGTTGATTGAAAGGTACATATCAGTATTGTATTTACGCACCCATTCAACGTAATTCCTGATGCTTTCCTTAATAACGAAATTACCAATGGGAATTATGGTTCCGTTCTTTTCGGCGATAGGGATAAATATACCAGGTGAGATCATGTTTCCGTCATTATCTCTCCAACGGATAAGCGCCTCGACTCCTCTTAAAGTACCTGAAGATGAATAAAACTGAGGCTGGAAATTCATCATGAAATTGTGCTCAAAGACAGCCTCCTTAAGCTTATTTTCAATATTTATGGTATTTAAGAATTCATTTAAGATGGGCGCATCAAAATACATGATAAGCCCCTTACCCTTTTTCTTTGCCTTAAACATTACGATCTCGGCACAGTTAATAAGCTCAAGAGCACTCTCACAGGCCTCGGGATATTCGGCAACACCCACGGTAAATGAAATAAGAACCTCATCATTGGTCGTTAAGCGTAAGGGAAGGCGGCACCTTTCCTTAAGGTCATTATAAATATAGTCAACCGTCTCGTTCCCCTTAGGATCATAGATGGCCACGCAGTAAATATCCGCATTAAAATGGGATACTATCACATCATCGCATTCATAATCTCTAAGCATCTGGCCAAAGGTCTGAACGATCTCATCACCTGCAACCATTCCCATTCCGTCGTTTAAAGAATGGAAGCCGTCAATATCTATGAACATTACGGAAACAACCGCATTGCTTTCCTTTGCAAGTGAGACAAAATCAGATAGTCTGCTTACAAAATAATTACGGTTTATAAGGCCTGTATTGGCATCATAATAAGCCATATACATAAGCTCATCATTCTGAGAATGAGCCTTCGTAACATCCTTAAAGCGTATTATCTTGTCACTAGGATTTTCGTTTTCATCAAAGGTAACTGAAACTGATACCTCAAGATAGGTCTTCCCATCGGAAAGCTTGAACACAGATGTGGCATCTGTCTTTTCAAGGTGTTCCGGATAGAGGAGCTCCCTGAATGAAAGAACGGACTTTTCGTCTATAAAAGAATAAAGCTTTGAAATATCGCTGACGTTATGTATTTGTATACCCGCAAAAAAATCCTCCCAGTTGGCAAGTGTCCTGCAGGATCCCTTATTAAGATCGATGTAGAGAATAGCCGAACGGGACGTGGCGCATACAAGCCGATACATTCTCTCATCGGCCTGCAGGCGTTCATTCATTGCGTTCAGGAGATCAACCTGATAACGTAATTCGTCCATTAATGTAACCCCAAAAATAAATTATTATTTAGCCTCGATATAACCCTTTGCTTTTAAAAGCTCTGCGCAGAGAACAGCCCCACCTGCAGCTCCGCGAACGGTATTATGTGAAAGACCTACAAACTTCCAGTCATAGATGGTGTCTTCTCTTAATCTTCCGATTGAAACACCCATTCCGTTTTCGAAATCAACATCCATGCTTACCTGAGGACGATTATCCTCTTCAAGGTACTGGATGAACTGCTTGGGTGCTGAAGGAAGGTTAAGTTCCTGAGGCTCGCCCTTAAATGCTAAAAGCTTCTCAATAAGCTGCTCCTTTGTGGGATTCTTCTTAAACTTAACAAATACAGCGGCTGTATGTCCGTTAAGAACGGGAACTCTGTAGCACTGAGCTGAAATCTTCATATCATCTGCAGGAACGATGACACCGTTTTCAACCTTACCCCAGACTCTTAAAGGCTCCTTCTCGGACTTCTCCTCTTCACCTCCGATGTAAGGAATAACATTTCCCATCATCTCAGGCCAGTCCTTAAAGGTCTTTCCTGCTCCTGAAATAGCCTGATATGTACAAACAATAGCCTCATAGGGCTCAAACTCCTTCCATGCTGTTAATGCAGGAGTATAAGACTGGATTGAACAGTTGGGCTTAACTGCGATAAAGCCTCTCTTTGTGCCAAGTCTCTTCTTCTGTGACTCAATAACCTCAACATGGGAAGCATTGATCTCAGGAACGATCATGGGAACATCAGGTGTCCATCTGTGTGCTGAATTATTGGAAACAACGGGAGTCTCTGTCTTTGCATATTCCTCCTCGATTGCTCTTATCTCTTCCTTGGTCATGTCAACGGCTGAAAATACAAAGTCAACCTCTGAAGCAACCTTCTTAACTTCATTGACATTCATAACAACGATATTTTTAACCTTCTCAGGCATGGGTGTATCCATCTTCCAACGATCACCAACAGCCTCAAGATAAGTCTTTCCTGCTGAACGGGGGCTTGCTGCGATAGTTGTTACCTCAAACCAGGGATGATTTTCAAGCAAAGATATAAATCTCTGACCAACCATACCGGTTCCGCCTAAAATACCGACACGTAATTTTTCACTCATAACATAATCTCCTCTTTTTTATTTAATATAAGGCAGGGCCTTAATATTTACTTAATTGAATCAAGAAATTCCTTATTTATCTTAAGAACCTCCTGCATTGCTTTTGGTCCGGGTGCTCCCACGGTAAGACGCTTTTCGACACAGGTTTTTAAAGATATTGCATCAAAAACATCCGCCTCAAACACAGGCGAGATCTCTTTAAGTTCTGAAATGGAAAGTTCATCAATGGCCTTTCCTTTATCTATACAATAAAGAACCAGACGACCGATTATACCATGGGCATCCCTGAAGGGTACTCCCTTATTTACCAGGTAATCTGCTGCATCCGTTGCATTGGTAAAGCCCTTCATGGCACTCTTAGCCATGATATCAGAGTTAAAGCGGATGGTCTTAAGCATTCCGTCAAAAAGTTCCAAGCTGTCCTTAACGGTCTTTATGGCATCAAAGGTAACTTCCTTATCTTCCTGCATATCTTTATTATATGCAAGGGGAATTCCCTTCATTGTAGTAAGCATACTCATTAAGGCTCCGTATACCCTGCCTGTCTTTCCCCTTACAAGTTCAGCTATATCCGGGTTCTTCTTCTGGGGCATAATGCTTGAGCCTGTTGAAAAGCCGTCATCTATCTCAACGAATCTGTACTCGTTTGAATTCCAGATTATTATCTCTTCTGAGAAACGGCTAAGATGCATCATTATGGTTGAAAGGGCTGATAAAAGTTCAATGCAGTAATCCCTGTCAGCCACTGAATCCATGGAATTTAATGTAGGTCCCTCAAAGCCTAAAAGGCTTGCCGTATAATTCCTGTCAAGGGGATAGGTTGTTCCTGCAAAGGCCCCTGCACCCAAAGGGCAGTAATTCATTCTTTTATAAAGGTCTGTAAGCCTTAAATAATCTCTTTTAAACATCTCAAAATATGCACCCATATGATGAGATAATGTGGTGGGCTGAGCCTTCTGAAGATGGGTAAAGCCGGGCATATAGGTCTCTAAATTATTTTCCATGAGATCATAAAGGGTATTAAGAAGGTTCTTAATAAGCTCCTCGATGGAGGTAACCTCCTTGCGCACATGAAGGCGCATATCCAAGGCGACCTGATCATTACGGCTTCTTCCGGTATGCATCTTTTTACCTGCATCACCGATACGGTCTATGAGGTTAGCCTCAACGAAGGAATGTACATCCTCATATTTAGAGTCAATAAGAAGTGTCCCTTCTGAAACGTCCTTCCTTATACCGGTTAAGCCCTTAACTATGGCGTCCTTTTCTTCAAGAGTAAGGACCCCCTGCTTTTCAAGCATAACAACATGGGCAATGCTTCCCTCAATATCCTCATCAAGCAGCGCCTTGTCAAAGGTTATCGAAGCATTGAAATCATATACCTTCTGTTCAGTTTCTTTAGTGAATCTCCCGCCCCAGAGCTGAGCCATGATATGTTTACCTCTTTTGAAAAATATAATCTTAATTTAACGTGATTTTTAATATAACATAAAAGGACGCCTTAATCAAGACGTCCTTTAAAGCTTCCGAAGGGATTCGAACCCTCGACCTACTGATTACGAATCAGTTGCGCTACCAGCTACGCCACGGAAGCATATATAGGTCGCAACAAGCGACCTATTGATTATATAAAAATTATAGCTTTAAATCAAGGCAAATTTACTTACATTCAAGGAGAGCCTTCTTAGCCTTACAAAGCTCCTCCTCTTCTTTAAGGAGTGCCTTTTTCATATTATCCTCGGCCTCCTTCATTCTCTTCTTTGCCTCTTCCATATTAGCCTTTTCTTCTTCGAAAAGTTTCTTATAGTTAAGAGCCTCTTCTTTATATTCCAAAGCCCTGGTATTTGCGATGGCAGCTTCCTTTTTCTTCTCTATCTGATATTTTTCTTTCTCAGTAAAGGGAACATACTTAAATACCGCAAGTGAAAGGGGTGCAAGCTTAACCTCTATTGAATATTCCCTTCCGTCTGCTCCAAGCTCCGAAACCGCCTTGCTCCTAGGATTAACCACATTTGAGCCGCCGAATTCTTTGCTGTCAGAGTTAAATATCTCTTTATATTTACCAGCAATGGAACTTCCTACTGTTATATTCTGAAGGGTTCCCGCAAAGTTACATACAACTAAGAGAGTGTCGTTTACATCCTTACTCTTACGAAGGAAGCTTACAAAGCACTTATCGGATGAAATGCAGTTAACCCATTCAAAGCCATCAGCGCTTCCATCAAGCTCATAAAGCGCAGGATAAGACATATAAAGCTTATTTAAAGCCGGAATAAGTTTCTTAAATCCGGGCTCATTGAAATTAACATTAAAGAGCTTCTTTCCGGGATGAAGCATTGCATATGAATAGCTGAGCCTTAAATTAGCAAGTTTTTCCTTTTCTTCGCCGGGCATCTTATCCAAAAGAGAGCCGGAGCCATTAAAGTAGTCATGACTTAAGCCTTCAATGAAGTTCTCCGAATACTGGTAGATCATGCTGAAGGTAAGGTCATTGTGGTGATGTGCCCTGAAATAAGGATCATAAGCAATATACGAAAGATAATCATCCGAAAAGCCGTTATTGTACTTAAGGTCAAAGCCAAGACCGTCCTCATCAAGGGCTAAAGTAATCTTAGGGAAGGCCGCATCCTCTCTTGCAATCATTATCGTGGAAGGATTGTTCTTCTTCACAATTGAATTAAGGTGCTTTAAGAATTCGATGCCGTCAAGGTTTTCATTTCCACCGTAAATATTAGATATCCACTCTCCGTTCTTCCTGCCGTAATCAAGATAAAGCATAGAGGAAACTGAATCGATGCTTAAACCGTCTGCATGGTACTCATTAATAAGATTAAGAGCAGCTGAAATAAGGAAGCTTGTAACCTCACCCCTCTGAAGATTAAATATCTTCATTCCGTTAAAGGGATTAACTCCCTTTCTGGGGTCTAAGTGCTCATAGAGATTGGTTCCGTCATAACCTGAAATATACGCATCATCATCTGAAAAATATGCAGGTGAATAATCAAGGATCACGCCTATATTCTCATTGTGACACCCGTTAATAAGTTCCTTAAGCTCTAGAGGTGTAATGATGTCATTAAAGGCAAAATAAGAGTTAGGAGCATAGAAGTTATCACCCTGTTTGCCATTTAAGATTTCCATAAGTTCAATATGGGTATAGCCTTTTTCCTTAACTGAAGCTATGAGATTTTCAAGGTTTTTATTAAAATCATTCTTATCCTTAAAGATATCATTAAGCTTAAGTTCAAGAACTGAAACAGGCCTGTTATCTAACGAAAGTTTCTTAAGACCGCAACTATATTTTTCATCGGTAAATTTATAGGAATCATCGGAAATAACATTTACCGGCTTATCTTCCGTTAATTTGATATTTGCGCAGTAGGGATCTAACTTTCTTACAAACTCTCCTGTTTTAGTCTTTATTTCATAAAAATATGTATCTCCCTTTAATGCGCCTGGCACAAAGATCTCAAATACTCCGGAGTCTTCAGCCATTTCCATGGGGAATGAAAGTCCTGAAAGTGCTCCGCTTTCAAAGCATACCTTTGAGGACATGGCATTTGGTGCCCAGATGGCAAAGCTTGTTCCTTCCGTCTTCGAAACAGATGTAAGGTGCGATCCCATATATTTATATGCATCATAAAAAATACCGGCACTGAATTTCGTAAGGTTCTTTTCACCCATAGAGGATTTCTTAAATGCATAGGGATCCTTAAAGGTTTTAGTTTCGTTATTCTTTAGTGTAACTTCGAGACTGTATTCAGACGTAATCTTTCCCGGAACAAGCACAGCAAAAAAGCCCATGTCATCAGCAAGCTCAAGATTATGCTTTTCAGTTGTTTTACCTTTGGGAAGAATTAGGCTTACCTTTGAAGCCTCAGAATTAAAATACTGAATAAGAGTGTTGCTTCCGCTTGTATGAGGACCGAGGATTGAGTAAGGATGAATCTCCTCCTCGTAGGTAACTGCCTCAATAAGCGGCCAGTTCATTAATTTATATAATTTTTTGTCCATAAGATAACCTCCCGAAAACCCAGAATTTAAGAAATACACTATATTTAATATAACAAAGTTAGCCCTGTAAAACAAGAAAAGCTGTACCCCAAAACGAGGTACAGCTTTAAAATACAAAAGTTTATTATTTAACGACTCTTACTCTGATAACTCCGTCAACGCTGTTAAGCTTTTCGATGATGGAATCATCTGCCTTTTCTTCGATATCAAGCATTGTGTAAGCATATTCGCCCTTAGACTTGTTCATCATGTCGGAAATATTGATTCCGGCCTCACCTAAGCATGCTGTGAACTTGGTGATCATATTGGCGGTGTTGGTATGCATGATGGCGATACGTCCTGCCTGCTGACAAACTCCCATATCACAGTTGGGGAAGTTAACGGAATTTACGATATTTCCGTTTTCAAGGTAATCCATCATTTCCTTAACAGCCATCTTAGCGCAGTTATCTTCTGCCTCTTCTGTTGATGCTCCAAGGTGAGGGATAAGGATAACTCCGTCCTTGCCTGCTGTTGTGGGGTTCGGGAAGTCTGAAACGTACTTTCTTACCTTTCCCGCCTTGATTCCGTCAAGAACAGCCTTTTCATCACACAGAAGGTCACGAGCAAAGTTAAGAAGGATAACTCCCTTCTTCATCTTCGAGATGGCTTCCTTGTTGATCATGCCCTTGGTTGAATCCATAAGGGGTACATGAACGGTAATGATATCGCACTTTTCGTATATTTCATCAACATTGATAACATGCTTAACATCGCGGCTTAAGTTCCATGCAGCTGTAACTGAAACATAGGGATCATAGCCATATACTTCCATTCCTAAGTGCTTAGCTACGTTAGCTACCTTAACACCGATTGCGCCAAGTCCGATGATACCTAATTTCTTTCCTTCGATCTCAGTACCTGCAAAGGCCTTCTTAGCCTTCTCAGCACTCTTTGCAATGTCAGCATCCGAAGCATTTTCCTTAGCCCAGTCAATACCGCCTATTACATCACGGGAAGCAAGGAGCATACCTGCGATAACAAGCTCCTTAACTGCATTTGCGTTAGCACCGGGTGTGTTAAATACAACGATTCCTTCCTTTGCACATCTGTCAAGGGGAATGTTGTTAACTCCTGCACCTGCTCTTGCTACGCAAAGAAGGTTATTGGAAAACTCCATGTCGTGCATTGCAGCTGAACGAACAAGAATACCTTCTGCCTCGTTCACATCCTCTGTCTTTGCAAAATCAATAGAAAAATCATCAAGTCCTATCTTTGAAATAGGGTTGAGACAATAATAATTAAACATTATGCGTTCTCCTTCTCAAACTTCTCCATGAAAGCAACTAACTTCTCAACACCTTCGATGGGCATTGCATTGTAAATAGATGCTCTCATTCCGCCTACTGTTCTGTGACCCTTTAAGTTAACGAAACCGTTCTCTGTCGCTTCCTTAACGAACTTAGCATCAAGCTCCTCGTTGCCTGTAACGAAAGGAACGTTCATTAAAGATCTGTCTTCCTTTCTTACTGTTCCCTTGAATAACTTCGAATTATCAAGGAAATCATAAAGGATCTTGGCCTTCTTTTCGTTATTAGCCTTGATTGCCTCTAAGCCGCCCTGCTTCTTGATCCACTTAAATACCTTGCCGCAGATATAGATTGTGTAGCAGGGAGGTGTGTTATATAAAGAATCATTGTCAGCCTGGGTCTTCCACTTAAGCATTGTAGGTGTTCCGGGAAGGCACTCATCTGTAATAAGGTCTTCTCTGATGATTGCGATAACGCAGCCTGCGGGACCTACATTCTTCTGAACTCCGCCATAGATAACGCCATACTTGGTAACGTCAACGGGCTCTGAAAGGAAGCATGAAGAAATATCAGATACAAGGAGCTTTCCCTTGGTATTGGGAAGAGTCTTATACTTAGTACCGTAGATGGTATTATTCTCACAAATATATACATAATCCATATCGTCTGTAATAGGAAGATCAGAACAATCAGGGATATATGTAAATGTCTTATCAGCAGAGGAAGCAAGCTCAACTGCCTCTCCGTATATCTTTGCCTCCTGGAAAGCCTTCTTAGCCCACTGGCCTGTAATGATATATCCGGCCTTCTTATTCTTCATCAGGTTCATGGGAACCTCTGCAAAGAACTGTGAAGCTCCGCCCTGAAGGAAAAGGACCTTATAATTATCGGGAATATTCATGATCTCACGGAGATCAGCCTCAGCATCCTTGATAATCTTGTCATAGACCTTCGAGCGATGCGACATTTCCATTACGGATTGTCCCGATCCCTCATAATCCAACATTTCAGCTGCGGCTTCCTTAAGAACCTCCTCAGGAAGCATTGCAGGACCTGCAGAAAAATTAAATACTCTAGCCACTTGAATTTCCCTCCTTAATAGCTAATTAAATCACTAAATTAAAATTATATACTCTGAGAATATATTTGTCTAATAAAAAAGTACACAGGGCGTTCCGTCTTCCACACGCTCCCACATGGTTTTCATATAAGCATAGGGTGTGTTGATGCAGCCGTGGGATCCGGAATTTTTATATATTTCTCCGCCGAATTCGCTTCTCCAGCTGGCATCATGGATACCGTAACCCTTGTAAACCCCAAGCCAGAAATTAACATATGACCTGTAATCAGGTCCCACAAGCACCGTATTCTGCCTGTGATTATAAATAGAATAAGTCCCCCTTATGGTGGCATGTCCGTTTAAATTCCCTGTAACAACATCTGTTTCTACTATAAGTTCACCGTTTTCATAGTAGTACATCTTCTGATTGGTGATATCTATCTCAATATAGGTGTCTCCCAGGTCATTAAGTCCCTTTATGGGAGCTTCATGCTCATATGTGGGCTCATGCTCTTCCTTTAAATTACGGGAAAACGCATCAAGAAGATATGTTTTTTCCGCTTCACGGTCTATCTTATTTCCGTAATTTCCGCCCTCTACGGTAACTGTTCGTCCCTCTGTTGTCTTAAATTCCCGCTTGCCGTAGGTATCGTACTTATCCCCCAGATAATCAACATATGCTAAGAGTTTTTCTTCATCCGTTGCAATGGAGCCGTCATCGTTAAATACATAATTTCCATCTTCATCCTTAAGCATAAAGTCTGAAGCATTTTTCCTATTTATGCATTCTCTGTCATCGCCAAAGATATAGGTAATATCACGGTCCTGGAATTCATCTATCTTTTCATATAAAGATATGGTCTCCTTCATCTCATCCGTAAGTGGAAGGTCTCTGTATAATCCCTCTTCCTTAAGATCGATGTCTGCCTTGCAGGATGTAAAATATTCCTTAATAAGCTCTTTTGCCTTTTCCTCATCAAGGACATTCTCCCGCATATTATTAAGTTCATAACCATTATCCGGAGTTTTCCTTAAGGAAACCGTCCTGTTTTCTTCCTTTATCCCGGTAATAAAGGGCATTCTCCGTAGGGCAAAGTCAAAGGCATCTTCATCATACGTCACATCCGGAAGGAAATTTGAATATCTGTCAGGGTAAATAAGATTATACCCCCACAAAAGAGGATTCTGAGAATTCATAAGTTTATTAAGCTTCTCAGTATAATCAACTGCATAACCTACTTCATCTGCAAAGATAGTATAGCTTTTGTCCTCATCAGTTGTTATGGTAAGTCCTTCATATTTTCCGGTCTGAAAAAGAAGTTCTCTGTTAAGCTCACTGACATCCCTTCCGCAGGCATAGATCCCGTTAATATACGTACCATAGGAAAAGCCATCCTTAAAATAGATGGCTATACCTACATAGAATATCGAAAGTAAAACGATAACAACAAATAATGAAATTAAAATGATCCTAAAGGTCTTTTTAAGCACTTTAATTATTTCATATCCTTAGCATCAAAAGCATCGGAAATAGGAGCTCCTGCGGGAACCATAGGGAATACCTTGTCATCCTCAGGGATAACACATTCAATAAGAACAGGCTTCTTAAGGGCTATCGCTTCCTTAAGAACACTCTCAACATCCTCGTTATTAACAAGTCTGTATGCCTTTACTCCCATGCCCTCTGCAACCTTGCAGTAATCAACGGCATCATTAAGTATGGTCTGTGAATAACGCTTACCATAGAATAATGTCTGCCACTGGCGTACCATTCCCAAAACATGGTTATTTATAACAACTTCTATAATGGGAATATTATAACGGCTGGCGGTTGCAAGCTCATTCATGTTCATTCTGAAGCACCCGTCACCTGCTATATTTATACAGATCTTATCCTTCATTCCAACCTGTGCACCGATACATGCTCCCAGGCCGTAGCCCATTGTACCAAGACCGCCTGAACTTAAAAATGTTCTGGGCTCTGTATATCTGTAATACTGGGCAGCCCACATCTGATGCTGACCAACATCCGTTGTTATAATGGCCTTTCCTTCAGTAACCTTATCTATCATCTCCATAACATAAGGGCAGGAAAGATTGGTATTGTCATAGCTTAAAGGATACTTTTCCTTAAGCTCATTTATATGCTTTATCCAAGAAGGATGTGACTGCTTTTTAAGCTTTCCGTTTATATCCTTAAGTACAAGCTTAAGATCTCCCACTATCGAAAGATCTGACTTTATATTTTTATCTATCTCGGCAGCATCTATATCAATATGCAAAACCTTTGCGGAATTGGCAAATTTAGATGCATTGCCTATTACTCTGTCTGAGAATCTTGCTCCAAGTGCAATAAGAAGGTCACACTCGGTAACGCCGAAGTTTGAGGCCTTGGTTCCGTGCATTCCTATCATTCCTGTATAATGATCGGAATATCCGTCCATAACACCCTTACCCATAAGGGTGTCACATACGGGAGCATCAAGAAGCTCTGAAAGTGCCCTTACCTCGCTTGCGGCTCCTGAAATAACAGCGCCTCCTCCCACATAGATGAAGGGCTTCTTTGAAGACTCAAGAAGTTTAACGGCAGCATCTATCTCTTTATCCTCATAGTTCTTTGAAGGAACGTATTTAGCAGGTTCCTTCCTTTCGTATTCGCACATTGCAGCCGTAACATCCTTGGTAATATCCACAAGGACAGGGCCGGGACGTCCAGATGAGGCTATAACAAAGGCACGCCTTATTGTATCAGCAAGAACATTTACGTCCTTAACTATAATGCTGTGCTTTGTAATAGGCATTGTGACACCTGCTATATCAACCTCCTGGAAGCTGTCCTTACCAAGCATGGGAAGTCCAACATTACAGGTTATTGCAACTACAGGCACTGAATCCATGTAAGCCGTTGCTATACCTGTTACAAGGTTAGTCGCGCCGGGACCTGATGTTGCAAAACAAACACCAGTGCGTCCGGTTGCTCTTGCATATCCGTCTGCAGCATGTGCTGCTCCCTGCTCATGGGAGGTAAGGATATGGTTAATGGCATTCTCCGGATTAGCCTCGTTATATTTATAAAGAGCATCGTATACATTAAGGATTGTTCCTCCGGGATATCCGAATACGGTATCAACCCCCTGCTCCTTAAGACATTCAATTACAATCTGCGAACCGTTTATAAGCATTTTGATCCTCTTCCTTAAATTTATTTGGGCATTTCAAGAACGGCGCCTCTGTTTCCTGAGGTAACCATCTTCTCATATCTGCTTAAGTAGCCCGTTGTGACTCTGGGCTCTCTGGGTGCCCATTTAGCCTTTCTTTCAGCAAGCTCCTCATCGGAAACCTTAAGTTCAAGCTTCATATTGGGAATATCGATTGAAATGATATCTCCTTCATTTACTAAAGCAATAGGTCCGCCTACTGCAGCTTCAGGAGATACATGGCCGATTGATGCTCCACGGGATGCTCCTGAGAAACGTCCGTCTGTAATAAGGGCAACTGATGAGCCAAGTCCCATTCCGGCAATTGCAGATGTGGGATTAAGCATCTCTCTCATTCCGGGACCGCCCTTAGGTCCTTCATATCTGATGACAACAACGTCACCTTCAACAATCTTTCCTGATTTAATCGCCTCGATAGCATCCTCTTCGCACTCGAAAACTCTGGCGGGTCCTTCATGAACCATCATCTCGGGAACAACTGCCGAACGCTTAACAACAGATCCGTCAGGAGCAAGATTTCCCTTAAGTACTGCAAGTCCGCCGGTCTCAGAATAAGGATTTGAAAGAGGTCTAATTACTTCCTCATTAAGGTTCTTTGCATTCTTTGCATTTTCACCGATTGTCTTTCCTGTAACGGTGATACAGTCTGTATTTATAAGGCCCTTTTCAATAAGCTCACCCATAACAGCCATAACACCGCCAGCCTCATTAAGATCCTCCATGTATGTGGGACCTGCAGGAGCAAGATGGCAAAGGTTGGGAGTTCTTTCAGAGATCTCGTTCGCATAGCTTATATCGAAGTCAAAGCCAACCTCATGTGCAATTGCAGGAAGGTGAAGCATTGAGTTGGTTGAACAGCCAAGTGCCATATCCATTGTAAGGGCATTGATGATAGCTTCTTTGGTCATAATGTCTCTGGGACGGATATTCTTAGCAAGCATATCCATTACAGCCATACCTGCATGCTTGGCAAGCTTGATTCTGTCTGAATATACAGCGGGGATTGTTCCATTTCCGGGAAGTCCCATTCCAAGAGCCTCTGTTAAGCAGTTCATTGAGTTAGCCGTATACATACCTGAGCATGAACCACAGGTAGGACAAACCTTCTGCTCGAATTCCTTAACATCCTCTTCAGTCATTGTGCCAGCTGCATATGAGCCAACAGCCTCAAACATTGAAGAAAGGGATCTCTTCTGTCCCTTAACATGACCGGCAAGCATCGGTCCGCCTGAAACAAATACAGTAGGAACATTGATTCTTGCTGCAGCCATTAAAAGTCCGGGAACATTCTTATCACAGTTGGGAACCATAACAAGGGCATCAAACTGATGGGCAAGTGCCATACACTCTGTTGAATCCGCAATAAGGTCTCTGGTTACAAGGGAATATTTCATTCCGATATGTCCCATTGCGATTCCGTCACAAACTGCGATAGCGGGGAATACCACCGGTACACCGCCTGCTTCTGCAACGCCTAATTTAACTGCGTTAACTATTTTATCAAGGTTCATATGGCCGGGGACAATCTCATTGTATGAGCTTACGATACCAACCATAGGCTTTTTCATCTCTTCCTCAGTGAAGCCAAGTGCGTTAAAAAGACTTCTGTGAGGTGCCTGCTGCATTCCGAGTTTTACATTATCAGATTTCATGTTATATCCTTTCTGCGATTGCATCGCCCATCTGAGAGCAGCTTAATTTCTTTGTGCCCTCTGAATAAATATCTCCTGTCCTTAATCCGTCCTTAAGTACTGAAGAGACTGCATTCTCAATATCATCAGCTTCCTTATCAAGATCAAAGGAATATCTTAACATCATTGCCGCGCTTAATATGGTGGCAATGGGATTTGCTATATTTTTGCCTGCTATATCAGGTGCTGAACCGTGGGAAGGCTCATAAAGTCCGAACTTGGTGTCATTTAAAGATGCTGATGAAAGCATTCCTATGGAGCCAGTTACCATTGAAGCCTCGTCGGATAAAATGTCTCCGAACATATTCTCAGTAAGGATGACATCGAACTGGGCAGGATCCTTAACAAGCTGCATAGCGCAGTTATCAACAAGCATATGCTCTAAGGTAACCTCAGGATAGTCCTTTGAAACCTCGTTTACAATGCTTCTCCAGAGGCGCGATGAATCAAGAACGTTAGCCTTATCAACAGAGGTGACTTTCTTTTTACGCTTCATTGCAACCTCGAAGGCCTTGATCGCAATCCTTCTTATCTCTGTCTCAGAATAGGTAAGTGTATCTATTGCCTTCTTAACACCGTTTTCTTCTATTGTTTTTCTTTCTCCGAAATAAAGGCCCCCTGTTAACTCTCTCATAATGAGCATGTCAAAGCCCTGCTCAGAGATCTCCTTCTTGAGAGGACATGCATCAGCTAATACATCATAAAGATATGCGGGTCTTAAGTTGGCAAAAAGATTAAGAGCCTTTCTTATCTTTAAAAGTCCGGCCTCAGGTCTTAATGAGGGCTCAAGCTTATACCAGGGGGATGTGTTGGTATCTCCGCCAATGGAACCCATTAAAACAGCATCCGAATTCTTGGCAATCTCAATGGTCTCATCCGTAAGGGGAACACCATTAACATCAATTGAAGCTCCTCCCATAAGTATCTGGGTGTAATTCATGTTATGCCCATACTTAAGAGCTACCTTGTCAAGGACCTTCATTGCCTCGGTGACTATTTCAGGTCCGATTCCGTCACCCTTGATGACTGCAATATTTAAATCCATAGTTACTCCTTTAAGTTATACTTATTTTTAAAAAAATAAAGCGCACAGGAATTCCCGTGCGCTTAAAATCATTATTCTGCGCTAGGCTTTTCAACCTGTGCAATAGCGGTCTTTGTCATGGGAATCCTGCAGTTCTTGTTATTACCGAACTCTACGATAACTGTATCATCGGTAATATCAATAATGACTCCGAAGAAGCCGCCTGTGGTCTGAACGTAATCGCCAACCTCAAGGGAGCTCATGAGCTCAGACATCTTTTTTCTTTCCTTCTGCTGGGGACGGATCATTGCAAAATAGATAAATGCAACCATCAGAACAAGCCAGCCGATCATCATAAGTGACCCACCTAAAGTTGAAGAGGTGGAGGTGCTAGACGTTAATAATATACCTGTCATATCTTTTTCCTTTCATACGGCTACATAAGCCAAATAATATGATACACAATGAAATGTCTAAAAACAAGTGTTTTATTGCTTCATATTATAGAGTTTCTCTTCCTTATAGGCTTTAAAACGTCCCTCATCTAGGGCGCATCGAGCCTCCTCCATCATCTTGTTATAAAAATAAAGATTATGAAGAACGCAAAGCCTCATGCCCAGCATTTCCTTTGCTTTAAGAAGGTGACGTATATAGGCTCTTGAATAATCACGGCAGGCAGGACACTTACAGCCCTCCTCTATGGGACGCATATCTCTTTCATACTGCTGGTTAAAGAGATTAAGTTTGCCGAAGTTGGTATATACATGGCCGTGTCTCCCGTTCCTTGAAGGGTAGACGCAGTCAAAGAAATCAATTCCCCTGTCAATTCCCTCAAGAATATTGGCGGGTGTTCCAACTCCCATAAGATATACGGGCTTATCGGAAGGTAAGTAAGGCACGGTCTTTTCGATTATGTCATACATCTCCTCATGGGTTTCGCCTACTGCAAGTCCGCCTATTGCATAGCCCGGAAGCTCAAGTTCTGATATTGCCTTTGCATGGTCTATCCTTATCTCAGGATAAACGGCCCCCTGATTGATACCGAAAAGAAGCTGGTTTTTATTTACTGTATCAGGGAGGGAATTTAGTCTTTCCATCTCTTTTTTACATCTTATAAGCCAGCGGGTAGTCCTATCAACCGAGTTCTTAACATAGTTCCTGTCTGCTCTTGAGGAAGGACATTCATCAAAGGCCATGGCTATGGTGGAGCCTAAGTTTGACTGTATCTGCATGCTTTCCTCAGGTCCCATGAATATCTTCCGGCCGTCTATATGGGAATTAAAGGAAACTCCCTCTTCCTTTATCTTTCTTAAGGATGATAATGAAAACACCTGGAAGCCGCCTGAATCGGTAAGTATCGGTCTGTCCCAGTTCATAAATTTATGGAGCCCGCCCAGATCGTGTATAAGTTCATCTCCCGGACGTACATGCAGGTGATAGGTGTTTGATAATTCAACCTGACAGCCTATCTCCTTAAGATCAACAGTGGATACGGCTCCTTTAATGGCAGCAACTGTTCCCACGTTCATAAAAACAGGAGTATTTATAGTCCCATGTACGGTCTCAAACACTCCGCGTTTTGCATTTCCTTCTTTTTTAAGTATTTTAAACATTAAAGATATTTCTCCCAAAATTCCTCAAGGCAGATCCCCTCATCCATTATAATCCTTGCTGCCTCACGCCCCACATATCTGTAATGCCAGGGCTCGAATTCAATACTTGTAATATATTCCTTATCATCAGGATATCTTAAGATAAATCCATAGTCTGCGCCGTTTTCCTTAAGCCAAATGCCGGCCGCTGTATCCTTGAAGCCTTCATCAAGGGTGGTATAGCCATCAGTAAGAAAATCAATTGATAAACCAACCTGATGCTCTGAAGATCCCGGAACCGTGACCTCCTGGGATGCAAGCTTATAGGCATCCATATAGGAATAGCCCTTTGCGATAAAATTATTTATCTTTCTTTCAAAGAGCATCTCCTGTCTGTCAAGATTCCTGTAGGGCGAACAGACAATAAGTGATACCCCGTCCTCCTTGGCTTCCTTCATCATAAGAAGAAGGTCGGATATTATCCTCTCATCGCACTGCATGCTTCCGGAAAGGGTTCCCAGGGTAAATTCATAATCATCGGGAATGGGATGCTGCTTATTTATAAGGATTATCCTCCAGTCATCCTGAGAAAACGAAAATTCCTCTTCAGAGCCTGACGCACTTAAAATACTTTCTTCATCCACATTATCAAGGATATCGTCAAGGTATATAAGGTCCTCTGAATCAGTAAGATCCTCTGCTCCTTCCGAAAAGACCGCACCGTTTGAAATAAGTCCGTCATCTATGTTAGTTCCGTCATCATCTGCGAAGGTTGCCTTCGATAAGGAAGCCGCATAGGTTTCATCTGTTACCTCAGTGTCTATAAAGCCTTCGGAATAAAGATTAGGAAACGCAAAGGAATTTCCCAGAAGGAAACAGCAAAGTATAAACAAAAGAAAAGAAAGTTTAACCTTTGAACGCTTAAAATAATAACCAATATTGGCTATAAGCATGGTAATCGCAAGACCTATAACCGCAAGGGGCAAAAGAGGCCTTACCTTCTTTCCCATTGTTGTGAAAAAGTCTAAAGTTTTACGGTAAAAGGATTTTTCTATCATGGAAGCTTATAAAAGATCACGCAGTTGGGTCTGTCTATCTCTATCTCTTTACCGTTCATAACAATGGTCTTATTCTCGGGATTAAATGAGAAAAAGGTCATTGTGTTGGATTCATGGTTAAGGGAAACTATGTGCTTGTTATCGGGGAAAAGAGCTGCATCCTTAGGATAATCTCCCGAAACAGGCAGGCATAATATCTTCGTAAGAAGACCGGTCTTGGAATCAACATCGTAAACAACCACTGAATTGTCACCGGCATTTGAGCTTATCATATATTTAAAGTCAAAGGACCAGTTAATTGCAGATGCCGAAGTAACGGATGCATGATAATCATTAAGGGTTGATATTGTCTGTATCTTTTCAAATTCAGGCAGATCGTTCTTATCAAGGGTATATTTATAAACATCAATGTAGCTCTTAAGTTCGTGAACAACATAGAGGAACTTTCCGTCTTTACTGAATTTCATGTGTCTGGGGGCTGATTCCTGCTCTGAATGGATGATATCCACCTGGCTTAAACGACCGTTTGTATGATTTAACTTATATACGACGATATGGTCCATTCCAAGGTCTGCGGCCAAGAGATACTTATTATCCCTTGTCATCTTTACGCAGTTGATGTGAGGCCTGTAATTTCTCTCTGCAATGGAACCAAGTCCCTTATGGTAGATCTCATCAGTGATCTCACCGACGCTTCCGTCTTCATTAAGCCTTAAGACTGTTAATTTAGCATCATGATATCCTGCCACAAAGAGAAACTTATTATCATAATCCGTAGAAAGATAGCAGCCTCTCATTCCGTTTATTGAAGCGCTGTTAAGCATCTTAAGGGAGCCATCATTCTCAATTGAATAGGACTCAACCCCTGCATCGGTTATTGAATAAAGAAATCTGGAATCATGGGAAATGGTGATGTATGAGGAATTCGATATCTCAACCTGATCCTTCTTCGTCATACTGCCCTTTTTAAGGTCCACATCAAAAACACTGATACCCATCTTTGATTTATTGCCTGAGGTATAGCACGAAACATATGCAACATATTTATCACTGCTTGCCATTTTTAATCCCTCCTAATTATCTTTTTTAATCACACGGCTTTCTGTAATAACACAGTCAAGACCGTAATCGTTTTCATTAACCGGAATATCCTTCCCTGCAATCTGGACGTCAAAGGAAACTCCGACCTTTAAGCCCTTCTCGTGGGATGCAAAGAATCTGTCATAAAATCCTTTGCCATAGCCCATCCTGTGGCACTTTTCATCAAATACGCTTCCCGGAGTGACCACGATATATTTATCATGATCGTTTTCGGTAAAGATATTATCTTCGCTCTCCGAAGGTTCCATGATCCCCTGATAGCCTTCCTTAAGGTCATCAAAGGAATTAATCCTGTAAAATGCTATATCAAAGCCCGAAACCTTGGGAACGAAAATCGCAAAACCCTCTTCCGAAAGAAGCTTAACCATCTCATTCCTTGTGATCACTTCCGTTCTGTAATCCACATAAAAAAGAATGGTCTTTATTCCTGACGTCTTAATGAAATCATCAAGTTTATCCATTATAATAGCGCTTTTTTCTTTACGCAAAGAGGGACTTAAGTTTTCCCTTCTTGAAAGATAAAATTTTCTTAATTCACTGCGATTTTCCATTATTTATCGCCTCCGCAACCTTCTCTGCAATAAGTATCCCGTCCATTGCCGCACTCATTATCCCGCCTGCATATCCGGCGCCTTCTCCGGAAACATATACGTTAATGAGGCTGCTCATTCCGTTTTCATCCCGCAAAAGTTTAACAGGACATGAGGTTCTGCTCTCCACTCCGTAAAGGACCGTATCATCGGAATCAAAGCCTTTTATTATTTTGCCGAAGGCTTCCATCCCTTCGATGAAATCCTCGTTAAAGCCCTTCGGCAGTATTTCGTGTACCGCCCCATGGCTTACCTCTCCGCAGGTAAGGGAATCTATCTTAATATCTTCATTAAGCTTTTCATTCTTAAATTCGCCGTAGGTTTCAACCGGTATCTTTGAATGTCCTGCCTCATAGGCTTTTCTTTCAAGTTCTCTTTGAAAATAAATGCCTGAAAGAGGATCATCATCCTTAACAAAATCCTCGGGTTTAACAGTCAATATGATGGCTGAATTTGATTTAGATGAATCCCGCTTTGAATAACTCATGCCGTTAACTGCAAGCATCCCCTTTTCGGATGAAGCATTTAAAACATATCCTCCCGGGCACATACAGAATGAGTAAACTCCCCTTCCGTCGTCGCAGGTATGTGTAACCTTATAGCTGTAATTTCCTAATTTTTCATTAAAGGAAGCGCCATATGCATAATTATTTATAAGCCCGGCATCATGGGATACTCTTAAGCCCACCGCAAAGGGCTTGGGCTCGATGTTCATTGAAAGCTCTTTAAGTCTAAAGAACGTATCCCTGGCTGAATGGCCTATTGCCAATATAAGCCGGGAGCATTTAACATCGTAAGAATCATTTATCCTTAGCCCGGATACGGTATTTTTATCGTCAAGATAAATATCACTCATCCGGCTTTCAAAATGAACCTCGCCGCCAAGCTTAATTATCTCATTTCGTATATTTTTAATAACGATCTTTAAAATATCAGTTCCGATATGAGGCTTAGCATCATACATAATGTCTGATAACGCCCCGGCATTAACGAAATCCTTAAGAACCGCTCTGTTTCGTCCTGATCTTTCCTTTACAAGGGTATTAAGCTTTCCGTCAGAAAATGCTCCTGCTCCCCCTTCTCCGAACTGAACATTAGACTCGGTATCAAGTACGCCTGTCTTAAAAAAGTTTTCAACGTCATCCGTTCTTTTATCAACGTTTTTTCCGCGTTCGAAGATTATCGGCCTGTAGCCGTTTCTTGCTAAATAAAGTCCTGCAAAAAGCCCTGCAGGTCCAAGCCCAATTATGACAGGTCTGTCATTTTCATTTATTGAATCCGCTTTAAATGGAAAGGAATATATGATCGGCTTATACTGCGTAACCTTTTTATCAGCGCGTTTTAATATCTTTTCCTCGTTAGGGATACTAATATCAACAACGTAACTAAAAATAAGCTCGTTCTTCTTTCTTGAATCAAGGGAGCGTCTTACTATCTCATATTCAAAGGGAACGTCAGTATTCAGAAGCCTTTTTATCTTTTTCTTAATATCAGCTTCATTATGTTCTATTGGAAGTCTAAGTTCATTTACCCTGAGCATCAGATTAGATTGATAGTCCTGCCTATAGTAAGTATCGCTCTGCCGATCGGTGTCTCCTCTAGTTCGTCCTCCCTGTAGCCCTTAAGTGCAAGGATGATGATCACATATACCAAGAAGCACACAATCAAAACTATAAGCGTTGAAATGGCCTTTCCAACAAGGGGTGCAACTGCCTTGTTAAGAAGCATTCCAAGCACCGCACAAACGAGTCCTGCTACAATATCCGCAACAAATGTACGGAAAAATTCCTGGGTATACTGGAACGCCCTTGAAATATACATGAAGGCGCAGACTGCAAGGATCGCATAATAGATTATGCTGCTTATAAGTATTCCATTAATGGACATCTTAAACGTAATGGCAAGAAGGATGCAGGAAAGAAGCCTTATTATAAATGCACCTGCGGTAATAACAAGAACATATACGTAATTCTGAAGCCTTAATATCATATCTATGAAGATTATCGCAAAGGTCGCAAAGAATATGCACAATGATTCGATTTGAAGGTAAGTAACCGTATTCTCACCGTTTGATGCAAATAAGATATCAAGTATATTATCCGCTAAAACAGCAATCATTCCGGCAACAAATACCGTAACCGTTACCATCTTATGCACAAGACGGGAAAGCCTCTCGCGAGCAAGTCTGTATTCTTCCTTACGTAAAGAAATAATAGCGCCCCTAAGGTACGGGAAAGCAAAGAACATGATGATCATTATTGCAATGCCCACGATAGAAAATGTCTTTCCATAATATTCGCCAATTGAAAATTCCATGGAATATTCAAGTCCCTTGTTCTTTGAAAGGAAGGCAAGGGATAAAAATACCGAAAGGCAGTTAAGGCATACTATTCCCATGGGAATAAGGGACATGAAGCCAAGATTGATGTAGATATTGGGAAGATAATCGTTCTGCTTTGAATAATCCCTGTCAGAGTCGTATCTGGTGCGGCGTATCTGAAGTATATACATGAAGAGAATATGTATAAAGGTAAAAAGAGAAGCAATGAAAATTCCGATTGAAGCCCCAAAAGCGCCGTAGGAATATGTATACTCTTCTACCTTAAGAAGTCCGGAAACCCTGGTACCGTAATCAAGGAATACAAAGGACATAATGGTACCGAAGATAAAATAAGACCCGCCAAAAACAAGCTGGGAGATCATATTTACAAAGTAAAGTCCGCTTCCCCTAAAATATCCCCTTAATGCACCAACCGAAACCATAAAGGGAATGGATACCAAAGCAACCGCAAAGGAAAGATACGAAAGATGCATACTGAAAAGGGAATCAAGTATCTTATTCCTCAAAAGGAACAATATAAAGGACATTAAAAGTCCTACAATGATTCCAAGTAAAGCACCGCAGTTAGCTACTCTCCTGGCATTAACGTACTGCTGGCGTGAAAGCCTGTTAAGAACCATCTGGGAGGTTGCCTCCTCAAGGCCGAAGCCAAACATTCCCGCAAACAGGAAAAACGTCTCATTAGACACACTGAAATAAGCAACGCCCTTACTTCCCACCACATGGGAAATAATAAGCCTTAACACAAATCCCAGCAGAAACGATATTAAAATTGTAATTAAAGTGTAATTTTTCTTTTTAGATGAAGCCATTTATTTCAGAAAATCGTAAAAAACCTGCTGTTCCTTTAAAACATTTTTCATTGTTTCAATATCTTTATAGGAAATGCTGCATTCCTTAAGAACGCCGCTTTCTATCTTTTTATCAAAAACAGCATCAATAAGCTTTATGTAATCAAGTTTTGCATCAGGATCCTTCTTAAAAAGATACCTTATGGATGAAACGATGGTATCCGCAAAATAAAGGACCGCACATTCAGGTGCCTTAATACACCCATCCTTAGGGATATATTCCGAAAGCAGTTCAATTATCTCCTCGGGAATATTATGCTCCTGCATGATAGCGGAGGCATTCTCCCAGGTGTTCGACCCCCGTAAGGCTCCTATCCTATGGTAATAGGCAAGCGCCTTTACTTTATTTTCATCAATATCGGTAAAAGCAGCCACCCTCGAGCACAATACCGAAACATAAACGCTGTGGTCAAAATCCTCCTTGGAACTTGCCTTAAGTTCGGACAAAAGCTCCGACTCAGGGTCAAGTATGTCCATGAATCTGTCGGCCTCGGAATTGTTCTCAGATAACGAGGTAATCTTAAGAACAATAAGAAGCAGGATAAAAGAAATAAGCAGATTTATCCCGGGCAGTATGAAAAGCGCCGGTGAAAATGCCCTGTTAACAATAAGGACATTGGACACTGATAAAAGCACAAACAAAAGCGCCACGGAAATTAAAAGTGGTCTTATGACGCCGTATTTCTTTGAAAATGTCTCAAAAAGAAATATCCCGCAGATGCCCACTGCAATGTATATAAAAAGATAAATATATGCTGTGGTATCTGATAGCATAAAGGACATAAGCAAAAGCATAAGTCCTGATAAAAATCCTATATTTACCGAAGAAAGCAGTGCCAGCAGCACAAAGATAACAAGCATCGGCCATCCCGCTATGGGAATAAACGGAAAAAAGAGGCATAGTGCAAAAACAACAAAATAAACTATGAAAAACCTGTCAAGCTTAAGTGCATTATCAAAAAGCAGGCTTTCCGATATGATATCCCGTTCGCATACAAGTATTAAAAGTAAAGCTAAAGCCCCGATGATGATCCCGCAGCCTATTGATGTATAAAGGTCTTTTCCGTATATGTAAGCACATGCAATGGGTGCTGCGATTCCCAAAAGTACTATCAGTATATAATAAGTGATCTTATGATCTCTTCGATTTGTTTCTTCCATTATTTAATCTGTCCTGTGAATGATTTTTAGAAGAAATGCTCTCCTCATAGGCCTCATAGGCCTTAACTATCTTCTGAACAAGAGGGTGTCTTACAACATCCTTTGAAGTCAACTTGATAAAGGATATTCCTTCAACCTTCGAAAGTACCCTCTCCGCAATAGTAAGTCCGGATATGACATCCTTCGGAAGGTCCTTCTGTGTGGAATCTCCGGTAACGATCACCTTCGATCCGAAGCCTATACGAGTAAGGAACATCTTCATCTGCGCCTGGGTCGTATTCTGGGCCTCGTCAAGGATAATATAGGCATTGTCTAAGGTGCGGCCTCTCATATAAGCAAGAGGGGCAACCTCTATAAGCCCCTTCTCCATATTCCTAAGAAAGGATTCAGCACCCATTATCTGGTAAAGAGCATCATAAAGCGGCCTTAAATAAGGATCTACCTTTGACTGAAGATCTCCGGGAAGGAAGCCTAATTTCTCCCCCGCTTCAATGGCGGGTCTGGTAAGGATTATCCTCTCAACCTCTCCCATTTTAAAGGCCTTTATGGCCATGGCCATTGCAAGATAAGTCTTTCCTGTTCCGGCAGGCCCTATTCCGAAAACGATCATATCCTTCTTAATGGCTTCAACATATTTCTTCTGTCCCAGTGTTTTAGGCTTTATGGGCTTACCTGAAACCGTATGGCAGATAATGGTATCATCCATATCAAGAATTGATTCGTTCTCGTTATCTTCTTCTAATGAAATTGCATAATCAACGTTCTGATCTTCTATGATATTGCCTCTTTTCGAAAGTCCCGCAAGGTCTCTTATGACCTTTTCTGCACTTTTTATGCTCTGAGAGTTTCCGCTTAATGCTATCTTTCCATCTCTTAATGCTATTCTTACACCGAATTCCCGCTCCAGTTTTTTGACGTTTTTATCAAACTGACCGAAAACGTTTCTGATACTTTCGGATGTAAGATCATCAATATAGAGTGTTTCATCCATCAGGATATTTTCTCCTCTCCGGATTCTTCAAAAATATCCGAATATACCTCGTCTATAAGTCTGTCCAGATATGCATCATTAAGATTCATAAACTGGTTGGTGATAAGCTCCCTCATTTTCTTGACACGCTCAAAATACTTAAGTTCTTCGTCGAGTTCCTCAGAAAGGTAGCTTGCATCAATCGACTCCCTGGACATGTTTTCGGAACACCACTTTCGTATTTCAGATGAAAGGTTGTTCTCTTTATGGGCTTTTTCACTAAAGGCCTTGAAATTTCTCATGGAAACAACGCCCATTACGAAAAAGAGTACGAACATCGCTCCCATCACGCCGCAGATGATATATTTGCTGAAGGTTGTAAGATTATTGGGGATGATCCCGGTAAAGAAAAGGATTACTCCCACTATTCCGATAGCCCCAAGTGTAAGTAAAACAAAGGCGCTTGATTTATTATCCTCAGCCTTTTCTTCGTTATTTACGTAAGGCTCCGCTCTCTTAAATTCACGGGCAACCTCTTCTACATCATCATACTCAAGAACGAAATCTTCAGGAGATATTTCACCTTCAGTGTTTTCTTCAAGGTCTGAAGCCTCAAGGTCTCCTTCTTCAACCGGAATGCCCTCTGAGAGGATCTCAGATGTCTCTTTCTTTGTTTCAGACGAAAATAAAGAGAGGTCATCTACAAGAGTTGCTCCGCAATCCGAGCAAACTGTGATACCCTCTCTGAATTCATATTTGCAGTTAGGACAAAAAGCCATTTGCTTACCCTCCAAAATAACCCACAATACAGGAATATTTTAGCAAAAAAGCAAGCTATTATCCACTATTTTTTATTGGATGAAATATATCCGTCTACGCCGAGCTTTTGATTCTCGCTGGGGCTCATAAAGATACAGTCATCGGGATTCTCCGTGTTATAAAGCACAGGGCCTCTGTTTTTTTGATCCCTCGCCTCGGAAAGATAGTCAAATGATCCTTCCGTAGCCGTTCCTTCCCATTCTGCATACTCATCAGTGGTACTTGTGGTTATGCAGTAAAACTCACCGTTTATACGGCCTTCCTTATAACTTCCGAGATAATTGGTAAAGTATCTCTGGCCTTCCTTAAAACGGGTCGAATCATATTCGTAATGCTCCTGTCCCTCACCCTCGGGAAGGTCATTTACAAAAGCGCCTGAATACTGATGGTAAATAATAGGGTCTGTATAGACCTTTGCTGTATGGATATGGAAATGGATCCAGGTTCCGCCGCCCTCACGCACACCATTTGACCAGTCGCCATAGTAGTACTGGTTATCTGCATAAACCGCGATTCCCTTTCCGTCGGGCTTACCATCTGCATTAACATCTCCGTAATAGGCATAGTCAGTTGTATCCTTAAAGGAATAAGACATTGCAATATAACGGTCAAGATGGGCAAGGTCAGATACCGCCTCAGTATTTCCGTCTGCGAAATAACTCTCCATTTCTACAAGATTATTCTTGGTATTAAACTTAACCTTCGAATAATCCTTATCCTCTTCCATTATATAGCCTTCTTCCGTGCGCTCGGGGATCGTTTCATCCGAAGGCTCGGGAGTAACTATTACCTCAGGAGTTGCTTCTGCTGTTTCCACAGTTTCTTCGGATGTGTCGTTTCTGTCAAAGATCTGTGTATCTTCAGATACGTCTGATGCACTTTCTTCACTTTCAACAGCCTGGTAGTCCTCGATGGAATCGGAAACATCACTTGAGGTGCTCTTATGATGCCCGAAAACAAGCAGCAAAACCACAATTATTATAAGAATAAATACTGCGACAATTGCAATAACTGCCTTTGTTGCTACGGCCTTTTTATTATCATTTTCATTGAAAAATTTCTCCTCGTATTTTTCTTCCTTTTCTTCTTCAAGCTTTTCCTCAAGTTCTTCTTCAGTCATATATTTATTATCTTTATCCATAATAAGTTCCTTTCGTATTTTCTATGATAAATATATAGGTCAAACCAAAATATAAGCGTTTGATATTCTTAAGAATTTCTTAATTCGTTACCTTTGTATATAACTAAAAGCATTTTCGTAATGCTTAAGCTCATTTCCCAAAATAGCAATAACATCAAATCTCATGCTGCCATAATAAACGTTCTGGTGCGTTAAAAGATAATGGTCTGCGCATCGTGAGATTTTAAACATCTTGTTATAAGAAACAGCCTCCTCGGGGAATCCGGACTTTTCGTTTTTCCTGTATTTTACCTCAAAAAAGCAAAGGCATTCTCCATCCAAGGCTATAAGGTCTATCTCTCCCTGCCTTGTCCTGTAATTCCTGTTAAGTACCCTGTATCCCTTGGATATAAGGTAATTATAGGCCATATCCTCTTTATTGTTTCCGACTTCCCTTTTATTCAACTATCTTCCTTTTGCCTTATCCATCTTTGCCTTTATCTTGTCCATGGCATCAACAAATACCAGGATCTCCGCAACAACTTCATATAATTCCGGAGGAATGACCTCTCCGATCTCAAGACGCGAAAGAGTATCCGCAAGCTTATCATCCCTGTGGACGGCAACATTTGCCTCTTTTGCCTTTTCGATGATCTTTTCGGCAAGCACTCCCTTACCTGAGGCTATGACCTTGGGCGCATCATTGTCAGGATCATATGATAAGGCGACGGCGGTTTTTGTTTTTTTATTTTTATCTTCCACTTCTATGCCCTCATATCGAATGAATTATGGGAAAGATAAGGTGTTTTTCCGCTTTCAACCATAGTTTCGAAAACGGTCTTATCCTCATTCTTATTAACGAATTCAGCCTTCATATTATAGCCCCTTGAATTAAGACGCTCATTTAAAATATCTATGTTATCCGCTATAAGGTCAAGGGCCTCATCATCCGCTACCATGAACCTGGTCTTTACATTATTGTCCATGCTTAAGGTAACATGCACATCCACGGGCCCTAAGTTTTCCATATCAAGATGGAGAAGCGCCGAGATGTCCCCGTCTCTTTGGGCAAGGGATCGTTTATTGGTATAAACATATAAATCTCCCGTTGCCTCCTGCCCTGTTAACTTAAGGGGGATCTGGACATAATTAAAGGCGTTGTTAAGCTCATTCATAAAGTCCAGATTATTTGAAATATTGCTTACATTCTGTCCCAGAGGAGTATTTACCTTATCATGTGCGTTAAGGACATTTAAAAGCGTCTTGGTATCAGAATCAAGCTTGTCATATAGATTCTTAACAGAGTCCTCTTTTCCTACCTCTTCAGGCTTAAGAAGATACTTGGAGCTTATGTTGTCCTTAAGAATCTCCTTAAAGGCATCATTATTAAAAAGCTCCTTTAAAGCGTTTGCGGTATCCTTAAGGGCTTCCTTGGAAATTTCTTCGGTATTTTCAGTGTTTTCAGATATAAGATTAAGAACCTCTTTTAAAAGTGCCTTATCATTTACCGGATTTTCTTTAAAACTGCTTATGGTGCTTTCGTCCGCTCCAAGGTTCTTTAAAAGGTCTGCAAGCTCATTTTTTATATTTGTGCCACCTGCATTTTCTCCTTCAGAAAGCCCTTCTTCAATAACACCTTCTTCAGCAAGCCCCTCTTCGGTAAGTCCTTCTTCAGCAAGGCCCCCTTCAATAAGACCGTTCTCGTCAACAAGCACCGAAAGTACATCCTTCGAAAATAAAAGCGCCTCCGCTCCGTCTTTCTCATTAAGGATTTCTGCAAATGTCTCGGCGAAGCTTTCAGTTATATCGGATATGGAATTTGTAAGCTGGTGCTCGTAGTTACTGTAGTTTTCATAGGTTTTAATGTTTTCTGAAGTTAACGGTATCTCAAGCCTTGTCATACTTGCCAGGATCTTGGGGTCCGTATCAGGAAACTGGGCTACCGCCTTATTCATTGCATAAAGGGAATTTTTATCAACAGGAAGACCTTCCTCCATCATTGATGTAACAACATACTGATTCTTAGGTGTATCAGGAAGATTTGCACTCTTAAGGGCAACAGATGCATTATCATCTGCTGCAGTATTTATAAATAAAGGGGATAAGGAAACCTTTCCATCACCCTGCTTATTTACTGTAAAGCTCAAATTCTCGCCCACGCTTGGAGAGATATTTCCTTCAATCTGGGCATTAACAAGCTGATTTTCAGAAAGCTTAAGGATTACATTATTTCCTTCAGTAGAAACAACCTCTCCGCTTATGGTGCTTCCTCCGGTCATTGACATAAGGGCATCAAGGCCGCTCTGAAGAGATGCCTCCATTCCTTTAAGAACGGTTACGGCACCTTCATTTGACGCAGAAGTGACACTACTGTCATATCCGTTTATAGCAGTATTTATTTGATTAAAGATATTTGCTATGTTCATACGAAGTTTCCGATAAATGACCTTCTATGGATCGGTGTAGGGCCGTATTTTTTAAGGGCTTCAATATGCTCCGCGCTTCCATAGCCCTTGTTCCTTGCAAAGCCGTATTCAGGATATATCTCATCATATTTAACCATGAGACGGTCTCTGGTAACCTTGGCTATAATACTGGCTGCACCTATTGAGATACTTTTCGCATCTCCCTTTATTATAGGAACCTGACTTATATTTACCCCGGGAATATTAACTGCATCGTTAAGGAGAAGTGTGGGGGCAGGTGAAAGTTTGCCTATAGCCTCCCTCATTGCCTCATAGGTTGCCTGAAGGATATTGATCTCGTCTATCCTTTCAGGGGAATTATATCCCAGCGCACAGCATACTGCCTTTTCCATTATCACATCATAAAGTTCTTCTCTTCTTTTTTCGGTAAGCTGCTTGGAATCATTAATATATAAAATGTCACAATCCTTGGGAAGAATAACAGCTCCTGCAACAACAGGTCCTGCAAGAGGGCCTCTTCCAACCTCATCTATACCGCATATATACTCAAATTCCGAATATTTTTTTTCATATAATTTAAGCTTTTCAATTCTTTCAAGTTCCTTATTATAGTCAGTTATCCTTTTTTCCGACTTTCTTAAAAGATCGCTTACGGCCTTTCTTTCATCGGCCCTATATTTTTCAATTAAAGAAGGCAGCTCATTTATTGAAGCTGCCTTAAGCTCATCCTTTATAGCATTTATGGTGATGTTGCTCATCTTTTTCTCCTACTGGTGTTTGATCATACCCATGTTTTTGAATGGATATACTCTCATGAAGGCCTTTCCTATTATCATGGAGCGCTTTAAGTTTCCAACATTGGGGTCACGGGAATCCATACTGTTATTTCTGTTATCTCCCATAACGAAATATTCATCGTCTCCTAAAAGTATGCTCTTATATGCAAGTCCGGGATTAAGGATCGTTTCCTTTCCGTAGCCCTCTTCCAAGAGTTCGCCGTTAATATATATATTTCCATCGGGATCAATATATACCGTCTCCCCGGGAAGTCCGATTATACGCTTGATATAGTATGTATTTTCCTCATACTGATAAGGAAATACGATTATGTCAAATCTCTCCGGATCCTTAAGTCTGTAGGAAAGCTTATCAACAAGGAGATGATCTCCGCTCTTTAATGTGGGATCCATTGAAGAGCCGATAACCTCTATCCTCTGTCCCACAAAGGTTATGACAAAATAAACCCCTGCAAGCACAAGAAGCAAATATATACTTGTAATTAAAATATCCTTTGTTCCCTTACTCACGTAAAAACCTATGGCCTTTCCAATGAAAATCTGCCTATCTTTCCGTTCCTGAACTCTTCCATGAAAACCCCCGCCATTCTGAGAGTGTCTCCGTTTCCGCCTTTAACAAGATAATTCCTTAGAACGGCAATCTCTTCAAGCAGTTCATATGATTTTTTGTTTTCATCTAATTCTATCTTATATCTTTCTTTTAGAAGATCAGGATAATTTTCCCTTAAAAAATCTATTCCGAAGGAAGCAAGCTCCGTCTGATCCAGAATATCGTCATTTATTGAGCCTATAAGTGCTAAATTTCTTCCAATCTCTTCGCTCTCGAATTTAGGCCAGAGGATACCGGGAGTATCTAAAAGTTCAATATCCTTATTAAGCCTTATCCACTGCTTGCCCTTGGTAACGCCGGGTTTATTTCCCGTCTTTGCGCCTGCCGAGCCTGTGAAAGCATTTATAAATGTGGACTTACCAACATTGGGGATACCAACAACCATCGCTCTTAAGGGACGGTTTTTTATTCCCTTTTTCTTATCTCTTTCTATTTTCTCAGCACAGGCCTTTTTTACTTCCTCAGTTATCTTTTTAAGGCCTTCTTTGTTCTTTGAATCGATCTTAAGGGCATAGACTCCCTTTTTCTTAAAATCCTCTATAAAAAGATCATTTATCTTAGGGTCTGAAAGATCCGACTTATTAAGAAGTACAAGTCTCGGCTTATTCCCCGCAAGCTTATCAATATCAGGGTTCCTTGAGCTTACCGGGATCCTTGCATCTGCTATCTCGATTATAAGATCTATTAATTTAATATCCTCCTGCATCTGGCGAACAGCCTTCGTCATATGTCCGGGGTACCATTGAATTGCCATTATTTTATAAATCCCCAGTTTCCCTGAGAGTCCTTAAGTTTAAACCAGGCCTTGCCTATCATTGTATCCTTAAGCACGGCTCCTATATTTCCGGTTCTTGAATCCTCTGAATTGTTGCGATTATCTCCCAGAACGAAATATTCATCGGTTCCAAGAACAAATTTATTCTCAGCATCACCTGCATCTTCTATAAGGTCAAATTCGTCGCTTTCTATATATCTTACGCCGTCAACATACACGTAACCGTCTTTGATCTCTATGGTCTCTCCGGGAAGCCCAACTACACGCTTAATAAGCACATTGGCGTTTTCATTTCCCTTGGGATAAAAACATACAACATCGCCGCGGCTGGGCGAAAGAAGCTTAAAGGTAAATCTGTCCACTAAAACTTCCTGTCCGTTATAGAGGGTTCCCTCCATTGAACTTCCGGAACATTTGATCCTGTAGCCGAAAGCAACCGTAAGCACAACGGCCAGCAATATTGCGGCAAAGCAGAAAAAAGCCGTTCCGAATATCTCCCGAACAAGCTCAGTTGAAACTACCTTTTTATTTTCCGCAAAGGACAAGCCCTTTTGTCTACTCATAAAAACCTCACGACAAACATCAATATTTTATCATATAAAGGAGTTAAAAAAAAGGACAATCGCCATAGCGATTGTCCCTCAGCAATTCGATATTACTTTACTTCCTTAACCTTTGCAGCCTTACCTACTCTCTCTCTTAAGTAGTTAAGCTTAGCACGACGAACCTTACCCTTTCTAACAACCTCAACCTTCTCAACTAAGGGTGAGTATACAGGCCATGTCTTTTCAACGCCTACACCGTTAGAAGACTTACGAACTGTGAATGTCTCACGAGCTCCGGTTCCCTGTCTCTTAAGAACTGTTCCCTCGAAGATCTGGATTCTCTCACGGTTTCCTTCCTTGATCTTTCCGTAAACCTTAACAGTATCACCTACGTTAAACTCGTTTACTTCCTTAAGTGCTTCGTTTTCGATCTCTTTAATGATTTCGCTGTTCATTTTGTTTCTCCTTTGGTCTTTGATAATTTAAGATGTTCATACGTATAAATACCAGAGGACCATCACATTTTTAGACAACTTTGACAATATATCACAATTACTCTAATTACGCAAGTTTTTTATGATTTTTCTTTTTTCTTTAAAGTATTCCTAAATAAGTCCGTCCATCATATGGAATCTCAAAACGCCTTCGTCAAAATCAACTTCCTTAACGCATTCCTTAATCGCAGGAAGAAGGACTTCTCCTACTCCGTCAATATCACAAACATATACGTCATTGGCGCTTCCGGAAAGCACATCGCTTATTGTGCCTGTATATTTTTCATCATCAGATAACACCTTAATCCCGATAAGATCCGCTATGAAATACTCATCCTTATTAAGTCTTACAGCATTCTTCCTGTCCACATAAAGCTCGGCATTACGAAGGCCTTCAACATCGTTCATGTTATCTAAGCCCTTGAATTTAAGGATTGCAAGATTCTTAAAGAACTTAACGGATTCTATCTCCATTTCCTTTGATTCCTTAGGAGTCTTTAAGATGACGCTCTTAAGCTTCTTAAAGCGTCTCATATCATCCGTTGTAGGGTAAACCTTGACCTCGCCGTGGACGCCGTGTGTAGTTGTGATTATGCCAACCTTAAATAAATCTTCCATACTTTCAAAAAATAAGCAAAAGCCCCCATTTAAAGGAGGCTTTAAGCTTTAAATTAAATGATCTCAACGTCGACTCTTTTGTCGTCCTTTGAAGATGCTGCCTTAACAACGGCACGTATAGCCTTGGCTATTCTGCCCTGTTTGCCGATAACCTTGCCCATGTCGGACTCAGCTACATGAAGTTCAACAACAACGTGCTTACCTTCTTCTTTTTCAGTAACAACCACCTCGTCAGGATGATCAACAAGAGATTTAGCGATAACTTCAACTAATTCTTTCATTTTTCGCTCCTTTAAGGTTAATTACTTCTCGATTCCTGCATCCTTTAATAACTTTGCTACGATTGCAGTAGGCTGAGCTCCGTTTGCAAGCCACTTCTTTGCAAGCTCCTCATCAACCTTGATTGTGCTGGGATCTGTGCTGGGATCATATGTTCCGATCTCCTCGATACATCTTCCGTCTCTGGGTGAACGTGAATCTGCTACGATAATTCTGTAGAAAGGAGCCTTCTTCTGACCCATTCTTCTTAATCTCATCTTAACTGCCATTTTCTTTTCCTCCGTATTATAAAAATATTATTTATGTATAAATCCACAAAAGCGAATCTATTACCTTACCTAAAACGGGAACCTTCCTCCCGGAAATCCTCCCATGCCTCCGAACATGTTCCTGCCTCGCTTGCCGCCGAACATTCCGGGCATCTGCTTCATCATCTTCTGGGTCTGTTCAAACTGCTTAACGAATCTGTTTACAACAGCTATATCCACACCGGCGCCCTTTGCGATTCGGCCTTTCCTGGGAAGTGACATAAGCTTGGGATTTGCTCTTTCTTCCTTGGTCATGCTAAGGATGATCGCCTCAGTCTGTGCAAGCTGCTTTTCGTCTATCGCACCCTCAAGATCCTTCATTTTAGAACCCATACCGGGAAGCATTGACATAATGGATGAAAGACCACCCATATTACGCATCTGCTTCATGCTCTCAAGGTAATCATTATAATCAAACTTTCCCTTCTTAAGGCGCTCAGCCATATCTTTTTCTTTGGCTTCGTCTATCTCTATGTTCTCCTGGGCCTTTTCGATGAGAGTCATCACATCGCCCATTCCCAGGATCCTGTTGGCCATTCTGTCAGGATAGAACTGCTCAAGGTCTGAAAGTTTCTCGCCCATTCCCACATAGAGGATAGGCTTTCCCGTAACGGCCTTTACCGATAATGCCGCACCGCCCCTGGTATCGCCGTCCATTTTGGAAAGGATAACACCATCAATGCCGATACGTTCGTTAAAGTCAGATGCCACATTAACTGCATCCTGACCTGTCATGGCATCAACAACAAGGATCGTCTGATGAACCGTAACAGCGTTCTTAATATCAACAAGCTCCTGCATCATGTCTTCATCCACATGAAGACGTCCTGCAGTATCTAAGATAACAACATTATTGTCATTTTTCTTGGCATGCTCAATGGCAGCCTTTGCAATATCTATCGGGGAATGCTCATCTCCCATTGAAAATACGGGAACCTTAACCTTTTCACCGTTTATTTCCAATTGCTTAATGGCACCGGGTCTGTAAACATCGCAGGCAACAAGCAGCGGGCGTTTACCCTTTGTAAGCATCTTTCCTGCAAGCTTCGCGGTAGCAGTTGTTTTACCTGCACCCTGAAGACCGCACATCATAATGGTGGTAATCGACTTTCCGGGCTGATATTCGATCTCAGTGGTCTCGGATCCCATAAGGGCTATCATCTCGTCATTTACTATCTTTATGACCATCTGCCCGGGATTAAGTCCGTTAAGCACATCAGTGCCTACAGCCTTCTCTGAAACCGCATTGATAAAGGTCTTAACCACCTTAAAGCTGACATCCGCCTCTAAAAGCGCCATCTTTACTTCTTTAAGGGCAGCCTTAACATCATCCTCCGTTAAACGTCCCTTGGATTTTAATCCCTTAAAAACATTCTGAAGTTTATCTGTAAGCGATTCAAATGCCATTATAATTCTCTTAAAATATAATCTCTGTCCTCTTCAGAAAGATTCTCAAGTTCATTGACCCTTTTACGGATATTTTCGAATCTTTTTACAAGCTTAAGCTTCTCTTCATAGCCTTCGAGGACTCTGTCTATTCGTTTAATAAGGTCTGAGGCCGCCTGCCTGGTGATACCGTAGCTTTCAGCCAGTTCTGAAATGCTTAAGTCATTATTGATAAGATCCGAATAAACTTCCTTCTGATGATCCGTTAAAAGTTCACCGTAAAAATCAAACAAAAGACCCTTTTCAATAATGTCCTTCATAATCCCACCTCATTGCAACAGTTAGTATAATATCTTAAATAAAAAAACGTGTCAAGTATTTTTACTTGACACGTTCAAAATTTCCTCAAAATTACATTAAAATCACTTAAAAGCTATGTTCATATCAACATTTCCCTTGATACCGTCAACCTCGCCGGTGCTTGAATACTGCCAGATTGAATGGGCGTAGGGATAATAATCAGGGAAGCTGTAGTAGGCAAACCACTTGTCATACCCTTCTATCCTGTCAGTGTTAAGCATATAAAGAAGGCTCTTTAAATTGCCGTAGATCATAGGGCTATAGCCTGCCTCTTTAATTTTATCAAGGAATGCTATGCAGGCATCGGTCCTTACCTCACGGTCCACATCCTCTGCCCTTCCTTCAAGTTCCTCAATATCCCACACTACAGGATACTGAAGCTCGTAGCCGCGAATGGCATCAATGACAAATTCAGCCTCTTCTATTGCCTCTTCAACTGAAATAGCCTGTGTGAAAAAATATACTCCAACGTCAATTCCGTTTGCTATGGCACCCTTAATATTATCCTCAAAGGTTTCATCAAGCTTGATGCTTCCTCCGGTAGAGCCTCTGTAGCCCACACGGATTATCGCAAAGGACACTCCGTCATTCTTAACCTTTTCCCAGTCTATATCACCATTATGCTTTGAAACATCAATTCCCTTAACGGATAAAACACTTCCGTCCTTAATATACTGAACCTCTCCTGATTCTTCGTCCTTTACAAGGTCATCATTGCTTCTTCCGCTTTTAATATACTGATCGGTTATTGGATAAAAAATATAGCCTTCATCAGAATCATATACTATAAGGTCATCCGCAAATATATCCCTGAAAAGATTATAAGCGCTGTCGCCTCCCGAAAGCCTGTCCCTCATGGAATTAATTAAGGTCATCATGCCGTTTTCTTCAGCGCTTTCTTCGGCTGATGAGACCGCATTATCTAAGTCATCCTGTGTGTAAATAAACTGGCTGTTATAATTTTTAAGATCACTTATCTCATTCTGCGCATCCTCAAGCTTTTTCTTTGAAGAATAATTTAAAAGCAGCATGATGATGACAGCAGTAAGGGAAACAAGTGCTATAAGGCTGAATATTATATTCGAATAAAGGGCTGTTTTTTTCTTTTTCTTAACGCTCATATTTAAATATTTGTCCTTACGATTTTAGGCTGATAGCCTTCCTCTTCAAGTTTCTTAATTATATCTTTCTTATGCTCAGAGCCAAAGGCCTCAAGGGTGATCCTAAGTTCAACGGCTGCGCTTCTGTTAATCGATACGAACTGGTTATGCTCAAGCTTAATAACATTTCCGTTCATTCCGGCGATTATATCCGCAACCTTTGCAAGCATGCCCGGCTTATCAGGAAGAAGCACGGATACGGTAAATATACGGTCCCTCATGATAAGTCCCTGCTGAACCACGGACGACATGGTGATCACATCCATATTACCGCCGCTTAAGATTGAAACTATCTTTTTGCCCTTAACCTTAAGTTTCTTTAATGCTGCAACAGTAAGAAGACCGGAGTTCTCAACAACCATCTTATGATTCTCAACCATATCAAGGAAAGCAACAACAAGATCCTCATCGGGAACGGTTATTATATCATCGAGATTTTCTTTGATATAGGGAAAGATATTGGAACCGGGAGTCTTAACAGCGGTACCATCTGCAATAGTGTTTACCGAAGGAAGGGATACAACCTTTCCTGCCTTAAAGGATTCCTGCATACAGTTGGCATGCTGAGGTTCAACACCTATTACCTTAATGTTGGGATTTAAGAGCTTTGCAAGTGTGGAAACTCCTGTTGCAAGTCCGCCTCCTCCGATGGGTACAAGGATATAGTCAACCAAAGGAAGCTCCTGCACGATCTCCATTGCTATTGTTCCCTGACCTGTTGCAACCGCAAGGTCATCAAAGGGATGGATAAAGGTATAGCCGTTTTCCTTTGCAAGCTCTAAAGCTTTGGCACATGCATCATCATAAACATCACCGAAAAGAACAACCTCAGCTCCATAGCTCTTTGTCCTGTTAACCTTAATAAGAGGGGTTGTTGTAGGCATTACGATAACCGCCTTTGCCCCAAAGGCCTTTGATGCATAGGCAACGCCCTGTGCATGGTTACCTGCAGATGCGGTAATAAGTCCCTTTTGTCTTTCTTCGTCGGTTAAAGTGCTTATCTTATAATAGGCGCCTCGTAACTTATAGGCACCGGTAAGCTGCATGTTTTCAGGCTTAAAATAAACCTTATTGCCCGTCTGCTTTGAATAAAAATCAGAATAGATAAGCTTGGTTTCAAGAGCTACCTTCTTAACGGCCTCCGATGCTTCTTCAAATGCAGGAAGCGTAAGCATTTCTTTAGTCATGATCTATATAATCTCCTTATGCAAATAATCCTTCTACATATTCATCGGCGTCGAATTTTTTAAGATCCGATACCTTTTCACCAACTCCGATATATTTAACCGGAATATGAAGCTCAGACTGAACCGCAACGGCAATACCGCCCTTGGCAGAGCCGTCCATCTTGGTGAGGATAAAGCCTGTGAGCTTCGTAACCTCTCCGAATTCCTTAGCCTGCACCAGAGCATTCTGTCCTGTCGTTCCATCTAGCACAACGAAATTTTCTCTATGGGCATAAGGGAAATAGCTGTAGATAAGCCTGTTCATCTTTTCAAGCTCATCCATCAGGTTTTTCTTATTATGAAGTCTGCCTGCAGTATCCACAAGGAGAACATCCACATTCCTTGCCTTTGCGGCCTGGATCGCATCGAAAAGCACGCTCGAAGGGTCCTGTCCCTCCTTGCCTTCAATAATCTCAGCACCTGCTCTCTTTGCCCACTCATCAAGCTGTTCGGCTGCAGCCGCCCTGAAGGTGTCGCATGCGGCGATAAGCACGCGCTTCCCGTCAGCATGAAGCTTACTTGCAAGCTTACCTATGGTAGTGGTCTTTCCCACACCGTTAACACCTATAACAAATACAACGGACTGAACATTTTCAAATTCATATCCCGTATCCGGAACAGCCATCTGTTCCTTCATGTTTTTCTTAAGAAATTCCTTGCAGGCTTCAGGTGTTTTGATTTTATTCTCCGCAACCTGAACCTTTAATTTTTCAACTATCTCATCAGAAGTTTTGACTCCCACATCCCCTATTACAAGCTGTTCGAACAGTTCCTCATAGAAATCGTCGTCAATCTCACTGAAGCCGGAAAATAGTCTGCTAAAAAATGAAGCCATTAATCATCAAGCTCCTCATCAATTAAATTAACGGATACAAGTGCCGAAACACCCTTCTCCTGCATGGTAATACCGTATAATCTGTCGGCCTTCTCCATAGTTCCACGTCTGTGTGTAATAACGATGAACTGGGTGTTCTTCGTAAGCTTGTGAAGATAGTTGGCAAACCTCGATACATTGCTCTCATCAAGAGCTGCTTCAATCTCATCAAGTAAACAGAAGGGTGAAGGCTTAAGGTTCTGTATGGCAAATAAAAGCGAAATCGCGGTAAGTGCCTTCTCACCTCCGGATAACTGCATCATGTTCTGAAGTTTCTTTCCGGGAGGCTGGGCTATGATCCTTATACCTGCCTCAAGGATATCCTCATCCTCAATAAGCTCAACGGATCCGGTACCGCCACCGAAAAGTTCCTTAAATACCTTGTCAAATTCCTTCTTGATCTCGGCAAATTTTTCCTCGAACTGCTTACGCATAGCAGTATCAAGCTCGTTTATTATGCCCTGGAGGGTGTTTGATGCCTCAATAAGGTCATCATGCTGGGTCTTAAGGAAGGTATATCTTTCCATCAGGTTCTTATAGTCCTCGATGGCATTTACATTAACATCGCCTAAGCCCTTTATCTCACTCTTTAAGGAATTTGACTGCTTACGCATGGCGCTTAAGTCATTTAAGCTTTCATCCCTTAAGGAAGCCGCATCAGTAAGGGTGATCTCATACTCATCCCACATGTAGCTTATCTGGGTATTTAAATTCTCTTCTATACGGTCCTTCTGAGCGTTAAGTCTGAATACCTCCTTATCAAGGCTTGACATCTTTTCAGAAAGAGCTTCCCTGTCTGTAAAGAAGGTCTTCTGCTTAGCCATCAGCTCTTCCTTACGTGCAGAATCTTCATTTAACTTAACCTCTGCATCAGACTGTGATGTATAGGAAGCCTTGATGGTCTCCTCTATTTCGGTGATATTCTGTTTCTTTATCTCCACATCAGAAAGTGATTCATTTAACCCCTCTATTACCTCATTAAGCTCATCATTAAGCTTTTCGATCTCGGAATTGATACGGTCGACATTCTGGTTATGGAAGCCGGATATCTGGAGTTTCTCAGATACCTTGACCTCAAGTTCAGAAACCTTTGAAAGGGCTTCTGTTTCTTCATCCCTCTTAGTCTCAAGTATCTTCTGGAACTCTGTTATCTTTTCTTCAACGTTCTTTTCAAGAGTCTGGGAATCGGCAAGTTCCTTATTGATATCGTCCTTATTTAAGGCGATCTCTTTAATCTGGTTCTCTATCTCCCGCTCTTCGTTCTTAAGTTCAAGAGAACCCTCGGATGCCTCATTCTTACGCTGCGTTGCCTGTTCTACGTTAAGGCGGGCAGTATTCTGCTCGATAAGCTTACGCTGAAGGTCTGCCTTTATCTCTTCGATCTCGAGTCTTAACCCGTTTCTCTTTTTCTTGGTATCCTCGATCTCCTGCTGGATGGTATCTCTTCCATTAAGGTATTCCGTTACCTTTTTCTGAAGTTCCTCCATTTCACGTCTTCTACCAAGGAGATTAGAATTATTCTTAAAGGCACCACCCGAGATTGCACCTCCGGGAACCAGAAGCTCACCCTCTATGGTTACCATTCTTATGCCGTAGTCGAATTTCTTTGCAATCTTAAGGGCGTTGTCAACATTATCAACAACAACGATCCTTCCGAGCATGGATTTGGCAACGTTAATATATTTCTTATCAATATTAACAAGCTCATCGGCCATGCCAATAACGCCCTTTTCCTTAAGGGCTTCGGGATTCTTGAATTCCTGGGGCTTAGTTATTGATGTAAGGGGTAAAAAGGTTGCCCTTCCTGCCTTATGTGACTTAAGGAAGGCGATCATCCTCTTAGCCGTTGCATCATCATCAGTTACGATATTCTGGATGTTTCCGCCTAAGGCTGTCTCAATTGCTGTCTCATATTTGGGATCAACCTTGATTATATCGGCAACAACACCGATTATGCCCTTTTCCTCATCCTTTTTCTCCATGACAGCCTTTACGGAGCCGCCATAGCCCTCATACCTTTCGGTAATGTTGCTTAAGGCCTCGAACTTCGATTTTGCCTCATGGTATTTCGTCTCATTTTCACGAAGTTCTTCGTCCTTCTTAGTTAAGGATTCCCTTACAAGGGCAAGCTCATTTTCCTTATCTTCCTGCTTATCCTGAAGCTCCTTTATGGCATCGGCGATACGCACGAATTCCTCTTCAAGGGCTTTTATGGTCTCTTCCTGCTTAGCCTCATCTGATTTGATTCTCAGTAAACGACTCGTAAGCTCAGACTTTCGTATATTAATGGACTCTGTCATGGAATCAAGTCGCGAAAGCTTGGACTTAATGTTTGCCCGGGAATTTAAAGTGTCAATGATCGTATTTTTGCCGGACTCAATGTCATTATTAAGCTCCTCGATCTTTGACTGGACCTCGTTTAAAACGTTCTTTGCTTCATCTCTTAATTTTTCAATTGATGAAAGTTCTAAATCTGCGCCCTCCTTTTCCTTTAGGAGATCGCTCTTTTCTTTATTTTTATCTTCTATCTGTAAAGATATTGAATTCTTTCTGGTTGTAAAGTGCTCTTCATTTGACTTGGCGGAATTGATCTGTTCCTTTAAGACATTGATCTCTCCTTCAAGCTTACCTCTTAAAACATTGGTATTTGAAAGCTCAGCCCTCTTTTCATTAATGGAATTATCAAGCTCCTCGATCTCATTCTGCATTCTGTCGTACTCATCCTTAATGGATTCGTACTGAAGTTTAACAGACTCAAGGTCACGGGATGCCGTAACGAGATTCGTCTTTGCCTTATTAAGCTCATCCTCCAGGTGATTGTTCTCAAGGAGAAACATATTGACATCGACGGATTTAAGTTCTTCCTTTTTCTTAAGGTATATCTTTGCCTTCTCAGACTGCTTCTCCAAAGGGCCTGTCTGCTTCTCAAGTTCAGAAAGGATATCGTTAACTCTTAAAAGGTTATTCTGCTCATCCTCTAACTTTTTAACGGCAGCGCTTTTACGCTTTTTAAATTTAACGATACCCGCAGCCTCATCAAAGAGTTCACGTCTCTCCTCGGGCTTACCTGAAAGGATCTTGTCGATCTGGCCCTGTCCTATGATGGAATAGCCTTCCTTACCGATACCTGTATCATAGAAAAGCTCATTAACATCCTTAAGTCTGCAGGGTGCTCCGTTAAGAAGATATTCACTCTCTCCGGAACGGTAGATCCTTCTTGCCACGGTGACCTCGTCAAAGTCCGTTGCAAGCTGATGATCCGTGTTATCAAAGGTGATTGCAACATAAGCATAGCCCTGGGGCTTACGAAGCTCAGTGCCTGAGAAAATAACATCCTGCATGGAAGCGCCACGAAGCTGCTTAACCCTCTGCTCACCTAAAACCCATCTTACTGCGTCGGCAACATTTGACTTACCTGAGCCGTTAGGGCCTACTATTCCCGTGATACCGTTGTGAAACTGAAAAACTATTTTATTGGCGAAAGATTTAAATCCGTGGATTTCAATGGATTTTAAATACATGTATTACTTCTCTTTCTTTAATTCCATTAATATTGCATAGGCAGCCTGCTGTTCGGCTGCTTTCTTGGACTTTCCGACTCCCTTTGCTCTTTCCTCGCCGTTTATAAGGCAAGAAACCTCAAAGGTCTTATCATGGTCAGGACCGCTTTCATTTATAAGCTCATATTTAACAGTGCCGCCGTCCTTCTGAACCGTCTCCTGAAGGATGGTCTTTGCATCATAAAAAAGCTGTTTGCTCTCATAATCAACGAGAATATGCTTCTTTATGAAAGCTCCTGCCTTTTCGAAGCCGCCGTCCAAATATATAGCTCCTATCACAGCCTCCAAAACATCGGAAACGATAGAGTCTCTGTTTCTTCCGCCGGTCACTTCCTCGCCTTTGCCTAAGAGGATATAATTCTGAAGAGAAAATTCCCTTGCGCAGTATGCAAGTGCGGGTTCGCATACCATGGATGAACGTATCCTTGTTAAGTCTCCCTCCTTGCGGTCGGGAAGCTCCTTATAGAAGAACTCACTTGAAACAAGCTCAAGCACCGCATCTCCCAAGAATTCAAGGCGTTCATAATTCCCGTATTTATTTATTTTCATTTCATTTGAATAGGAGCTGTGGGTAAGGGCCATCTTAAGAAGTGACTCATCCTTAAACTCATATTCAAGGCTTTTACATAGTTCTTTTAGATTCAATTCGTTATTCATGACTTTATACACGATAAAAGCCCCCGACAGGGGACTTTTAACAACTAGTTAACTGCACTTTTTATCATATTAACAGCTTCTTCAACTGTTGTGATCTTCTCTGCATCCTCTGCGGGAACCTCTATATCAAATTCCTCTTCGATTCCCATTATGATCTGAAATACATCCAGCGAGTCAGCTCCGAGGTCATCCAAAAAGGTGGTCTCCATTGTGATCTCTTCAGGATCCACATTAAGCACATCAGCAATGATCTTTTTCAGTTTTTCAAATTCCATGGTTAAAGTTTCCTTTCTATTTTTCCTCCAGGGATAATTTTTCTTTTATTTTTGTATTTATATCCGCTGCTGCAAAATCTCTGCACTGCAGGATAGAATTCTTGATTTCCTTTGACTTGGAGCTGCCGTGGGTCTTAACTACAAGTCCCTTTAATCCAAGCATGGGTGCTCCGCCATACTCATCAGTTGAGAACTTCTTAAGAGTGCTCTTTAAGTCCTTCTTAATAAGAAGTGCACCTATCTTAGTCTTAAGAGAAGACATAAGGCCCTTCTTAATTTCGGAAATAAGAACTCCTCCGACGCCCTCGTAGGTTTTAAGTATAACATTGCCGGTGAATGCCTCGCATACACAAACGTCGCATGCGCCATAGGGTATATCTCTTGCTTCAACAGATCCGATGAAATGAATATCAGGGCAGTTCTTTAAAAGCGGGTATGCTTCCTTTACAAGAGCATTTCCCTTTTCCTCTTCGGCACCTATATTAACAATACCGACTCTCGGATTCTTAACTCCCATAACGGATTCCATATAAACAGATCCCATCTTGGCAAACTGAAGAAGGTGATCCGCCCTGGCATCAACGTTTGCTCCGCAGTCTATAAGAAGGGTAACGCCGTTTGCTGTGGGAAGAAGAGGTGCAAGGGGTGCTCTGTCAACTCCGGGGAGTCTTCCCACGATGACCTGTCCTCCGACTAACGTGGCTCCTGTCGAGCCTGCGGAAACATATCCGTCACAGGTTCCGTCCTTAACAAGATTAAGAGCCTTTACTAATGAAGAGTCCTTCTTACGTCTTATTGCCATAACGGGAGGCTCTGCCATTTCAATGATCTCAGATGTAGGAACAACCTCTATCTGGTCCTTATTATAACTGTACTTTGATAATTCAGCGTTAATCTGATCTTCAAAGCCCGTTATATAAACCTTGACATCGTCCTTTTCGTTAACAGCCTCGCAGGCTCCTTTGACGATCTCAAAGGGTGCATTGTCTCCGCCCATTCCATCAAGGGCAACATTAATGTATTTACTCATATAATACCTCTTTGCAGTCCACTAATAACTATACTAAAGAGAATGAAAAAAATCAAATATAAATAAAGGGCCTGACCAAACGGTCAGGCCCTGGAAATTCAAAAAGATTAATCTACAGAGATAACTTCCTTCTTGTTATAAGCACCGCATGCCTTGCATACTCTGTGGGGCATCATTAATGCGCCGCACTTACTGCACTTAACAAGATTAACAGGGCTCATCTTCCAATTAGCTCTTCTCTTATCTCTTCTACCTTTTGAAGATTTATTCTTAGGACAGATTGACATATCTACACCTCCTTATTTCCCTTAAAAATATCCATGATGCCCGCCAAACGTGGGTCAGGAACAAATGTATCACAATTGCAGGTTGTTTCATTAAGATCACATCCGCATACCGGACATAAGCCTTTGCAATCGTCCCCACACAGTACCTTGGAAGGCACATTAATTACTATACTCTGTTTGAGGAACTCATCCACATCAAACTCAGTTCCTTCGATGAAAAGGATTCCTTCATCCTCATCTTCGCTTTCATCTGCATTTGACCTTAATATCTCATCAGCCTCAAATGAAACCGGAACACAAACCTCTTTAAGGCATCTGCTGCAAGGGCATTTAAGAGAAAAATCAAATTTCCCTCTGAACCTGATTTCCTTTTCCTTAACAGGAGTGAATTTAAGTTCAGAATCTGAATCCTCTGAAATCTCACAGTCAAAGCCGTCAATCATAATCTCATTAAATGAAATATGATGATCAAAGGTCTTTTCTATTCCGTTTTTCTTGAAGACCTCATAGAGATCTAATGCATGAGTTTCGCACACTTTTCCAATTATATATATGCCTTTCGTCTTTGTCAAGAAAAGATTTAAGGTTTTTGAAGGTTTTAACTCTTATACAAGTGCAAGTGTTGCTCTTGCAATTGCAAGTTCCTCGTTTGTGGGGATAACATAAGCCTTAACTGAAGATCCTGCCTTCGAGATCTCTACGTTCTCTCCCCTCTTTTTATTTGCTTCCTCATCAAGCTCTATTCCAAGATAACCAAGATAGCTCATGATGATCTTACGTACGAAGCCTGAGTTCTCACCAATACCTGCAGTAAATACTATGCAGTCTGTTCCGTTCATTGCAGCAACATATGAACCGATATATTTGGCAACTCTGTAGCAGAAAGCTTCAACTGCACGAACGCAGTTCTTTTCGCCCTTAAGGTAACCGGTCTCTAAGTCTCTAAAGTCTGAAGAGAAGTCCTCTGAAAGTCCGAAGATACCTGACTTCTTATTAAGAACGGTAAGCATCTCGTGGATGTTTAAGTTCTCCTTTTCGCAAAGGAACTCAAGGATTGCAGGGTCAAGATCGCCTGATCTTGTTCCCATGATAAGTCCCTCTAAGGGAGTAAGACCCATTGAAGTATCCACGCACTTTCCATTCATAACAGCAGAAACAGATGCTCCGTTTCCAAGGTGGCAGACAACTATCTTTGAATCCTCATATTTCTTTCCGAGCATTGCAGCAGCTTCGTGAGAAACAAAATCATGACTTGTTCCGTGGAAGCCGTAACGACGGATCTTATATTTCTCATAGTAAGAATAAGGAAGGCCGTACATATATGCCTTCTCGGGCATTGTCTGATGGAAGGCTGTATCGAATACAGCAACCATGGGTGTATTGGGCATAAGCTTCTTGCAGGCATCTACACCGATAAGGTTAGCGGGATTATGTAAGGGAGCAAGATCATTGCACTCCTCAATAGCCTTAATAACCTCATCTGTAATAAGAGTAGCCTTGTTGAACTTCTCGCCGCCGTGAACGATTCTGTGTCCTACTGCACCAATCTCATCAAGAGACTTAACAACTCCTGTATCCGGATCTGTGAGAGCCTTGATCACAAGGGAAATTGCATCTGTGTGATCCTTCATAGGGGTTTCGTTAACAATCTTGTCTTTTCCGGCAGGTGTGAAAGAAATGACACTTCCGTCAATTCCTATTCTTTCACAAAGTCCTTTGCCAATAACGGCTTCGGTATCTGAATTGATAAGCTGGAACTTAAGTGATGAGCTTCCACAGTTTATAACTAAAATATTCATAATCTCTCTCTTTCTGAAAATATATTACTGTAACTGAGCCTGAACTGCCGTAAGGGCAACTACGCCTACGATATCTTCCCAAGAACATCCTCTTGAAAGATCGTTAACAGGCTTTGCGATACCCTGGAGCATAGGGCCGTAAGCTTCAGCCTTGCCAAGTCTCTGAACGAGCTTGTAGGAAATGTTACCACAGTCAAGGTTAGGGAATACTAAAACGTTAGCCCTACCTGCAACCTCAGAACCGGGTGCCTTAGTCTTAGCAACAGCAGGAACCAAAGCTGCATCAGCCTGTAACTCACCGTCTATGCAAAGTGAAGGATACTGCTCCTTAGCAATACGTGTTGCCTCAACCATCTTATCAACTAAAGCGTGCTTTGCAGAACCCATTGTAGAGTGTGAAAGCATTGCGATTATAGGCTTTGAACCAACGAGCTGCTTAAAGCTCTTAGCAGATGAATCAGCGATTGCAGCAAGCTCTTCGGGATTAGGATCCTGGTTAAGTCCGCAGTCAGCGAAAATAAATGTTCCGTTATCGCCAAATTCGCAATCAGGAATACACATAAGGAAGAAACCTGAAACAAGCTTAACTCCGGGAGCTGTCTTAAGAACCTGAAGTGCGGGTCTTAAGGTATCTGCTGTTGCGTGACATGCACCTGCAACCATTCCGTCTGCATCATTATTCTTAACCATGATAACGCCGAACATAAGTGGATCTGCAAGTAATATCTCTCTTGCCTTCTCAATCGTCATGCCCTTGTTCTTACGTGTTTCATAAAGAACATTGGCATATTCCTCGAACTTGTCTCCGCAATCAGCGGGATTAACGATCTTAACTCCGTCAAGCTCTATCTCAAGCCAGTTAGCACCGTCGTATATCTTTTCGGGATCGCCTATCATTATGATATTGGCTATTCCCTCTTTAATAACGTGGGATGCTGCGATAAGAGTTCTCTTATCTGTTGTTTCGGGAAGAACGATGGTCTTCACATCTGATCTTGCTTTTTCTTTGATGACATCAATATACGACATTTTGTAACCCCTTTCGTATCTTTGCACTTTTACCTTTGATAGTATAAAATTAAGAGAAATCAATCTCTTTATGTTACATAAAAATTATATTCAAAAATAACATGTTAGTCAACGACCATCACCAATGTATTTAAATAAAAACATTTGATTTGGAGTTCAAAAAATATGCCCGTAATAAGCGCGATAATCGCCGAATACAATCCCCTTCACAAGGGACACGAATTTCAGATAGAGGAAACCAGAAAACTCACCGGGTGCGACTATTTACTCGTTATAATGAGTGGGGATTTTGTACAGCGGGGGGCTCCTGCGGTTTTTGATAAATATACACGTACCAGAATGGCTCTTCTTGCAGGGGCAGATCTTGTTCTTGAACTTCCCTCAATCTATGCCCTCTCCTCTGCTCAGATATTCGCAAAGGGTGCAGTCTCTATCCTTAATTCCCTTAATTCCGTTAACTACTTAAGTTTCGGCTCTGAATCAGGGGATATAAAAGCGCTTAATTCCTGCGCACAGCTTTTACTTGAGGATGAAGATAAAATAAATCTTAAGATAAAAGAGGATATTAAAAGAGGCCTTTCCTATCCGGGTGCCAGGGAAGAGATCTTAAAGCGCTCATCCGAAAACACCTCTGTTTTAAACGGCCCAAACAATATCCTTGGAATTGAATATCTTAAAGCGATCATTTCAACCGGAAGTTCAATAAAGCCCATAACAATAAAAAGAAATGATAACGGCTTTAATGAAAGCCGAATTGATGAAAACTTAAATTTTGCTTCTGCTATGTCAATAAGGAATTCATTATCCGAAGGTAAAGACGACTATTTAAGTTTTGTCCCCGACTACTGCCATCCCCTTTTTAAGGAAAGACAGGTTCACACCGATGATTTTTCAGATCTTCTTTACTATAAGCTTTTATGCGAAAAGCATTTAAGCTTTGATTCCTATCTTGATGTTAACGAGGAGATCTCACATAAGATAATAAAGTACCTGCCCTCCTACACCGGGTTTACGCCCTTCATCGAAACACTTAAATCAAAGAACCTTACCTATGCCCGGCTAAGCCGTGCTCTTTTTCACATACTCCTTAATATTAAGTATGATGATATTAATTACCATCTCCCCTATGTCCGTATTCTTGGATTTAAAAAGAGTGCGGAAACTCTCCTCCACACTCTTAAAAATAATTCTTCAATTGACCTTGTTACTAAACTTGCTGATGCAAATAAATATGAGGCGCTTTTAAAGGATACTTACTGCGCCGATATTTATGACAGGATAAGCGGGCAGAAAATAAACGAGATGAGGCGCTCTCCCATTATCCTGTAGCCTATTTTTAGCGTATCCTATAACGAACTTACAAGCCTGTCTCTTCCGTTTTCTTTTCCGAAATAAAGTCTGTCATCAGCTTCCTTTATGTATTCGTCAAACTTTTTATCGTAAAGGCCGCACTCCGTAAGTCCGAAGGTCATACTTATCTTAAGGATTTCCCCTTCATTCTCAATTTCAAGATTCCTTATCTCATCAAGAAGGGAATGCATTAATTCTTCGGCCCTTGCCATTTTCATGTTTTCAAAAACAAGAAGGAATTCCTCTCCTCCCCATCTTATGGCATAGCCCTTTCCCCGCATAAATTCCCTGAAAACGCAAGAAACGCAAGAAAGCACCTTGTCTCCAACGTCATGCCCGTAGGTATCATTAAAATTCTTAAAGAAATCAATATCTCCAAGGGCAACGCAGAATCTTACTCCCTTTTCGGTATAGTTATTTATCGTCTCACCAAATCGCTTATATGCTGAACGGCGGTTTAAAAGTCCGGTTAGCTGATCCTCTTCAACCATATGCCGCAATGAGGATGCTGTCTTAACTGCACTTTCTCCCATTTCGGAAAGTTCATCTCCCCTTTTAAGCACCTCGGGTGAAAGCTCTGACCTGAAATCCTCTTCGGAAATGGATTTCATATAGCTTTGTATCTTTCTTATAAGAGATATAAGCACATTGGAATATCTGTAGACAAAAAGACACATGATAAAAGACGATAAAACGGCTATCACAAGAACCGGTATAAGGGCTTTAATTATAAGCTTCCTTATACTCTCTGCCTTCCTTGAAACAGCAAGCATTCCCACCGCATTTCCATGCTCATCTAAAAGCGGTCCATAATAGATATAATACTGTTTATCATTAAAGGACGCCTTATCATAGAAAAGATATTCATTATTCATCAATACGGGATTGGCTATCTCAGAGTTAATTGAATAGCCTGTCATCCTTAAGCCTGAATCATCGGTAATTGTAGTAATGACAGGATACTCATAGTAGGTTATCGTGATATCGCAGTCTGTCTTTTCGCTTAAAAGATCGATATAGGCCGTATCTCCGTTAAATTCATGCTCTCCCTTAAAAAGATGGACATAGCCTTCTTCATCCTTCGAATAGGAATAATCCCCGGGATACATCTCATCAAGTGAAACCATAATGGCACCGTGAAGTTCCGAAAGGGCATCCTTTGCATTATCATCAAAGGCCTTTGATATAAAAAAGGCTCCGGATAAAACGACAATCAGTACAAGGATAAGCATCGGCACCAGGGCCGTCATAAGTATTGAATTATGTAATGACGCTTTTTTCTTTGCCAAAAGATCACCTACTGGATTTCATAAAGATAGAGTTGTACTCTCGACTGGATGATTGAAGAAACCTCATCCTCAGTTGCCCTGTCATTAAAGTAATCCTCCATCTCTTCTTTGATAATTGACATTATCTTCTGATCGGAATTGGCAACTGCACTGACGTTATTAACAAGGCGCACAAATTCTTCTGCCTCTTCGTCTGAAAATGGCGGCAAGGTCTTTTCTTCATCACCTTCATAATATGTGGCAGGATCATTATGGACTGTTCCGTCAAAGCCTGTCCAGTGCTGATAAAAGGCTGTCTTTGCTTCTTCAATCTGCGCATCAAATACAGAATTCTTGATCGGAAGTCCGTAGGTAAGGCTTTCCTGATATTCATCCGTAAGGAAATACTTTATAAATTCATAACAAACATCCGTATGCTCTGATTTAGAGGACATTGCAAGGGTGAGTGACGAAAATATAACATTACCGTCATCCGAGGATGTGGGGAATCCAATGCAGACTCCTTCTCCCGCAAAGTCTGAATAATTGCTGCTCTGATAAGAAAGCGGACTGTAAATATAGGCATATTCTACCAGAGCCTTTCCTGAGATAAGCGGACGTGAAGCTGAGCTAAAGTAATCGCTCATTGCCTTTGATTCCCAGTCAGGTTCACTTGCTGAGATTGATTTTGCAAACCTTAAGAATTCCTTGAATTCATCCGTATCGAAAAATGCCTTTCCTTTGTTGTAATCAAAGAATTCCTTTCCGGCAACGCTAAGATAGGTTGAAACAGCATTTTCTCTATTCATATAGGGAGGGAAAAAGGTCTTTATGTTATTATCCTGCTGGATCTTCAAAGCCTCGGAAAGGCTCCAGCTTCTCTGACCTTCTTCAAGATAATTCTTCCATACCATCAGTGAATAGATGTTATAAGAAGGACATATCTGATAAAGTCCTCCGTTATAACGGTACAGGCTCAAAATATGCTCATTGAAATCCGAAATGTCAATATCAGGATCTTTCTCAATATATTCAGAAATATCACATAAAAGTCCCTTATTTATATAAGTATTTATGGGCATGGTTGAATCTACCTGCAGTATATCCGGCATATTACCCGATATAATGTCGGTATTTAACTTAGAGAGTGCAATATTATAGCTGTCAGTGGTGTTTCCTCCATAGAGTTCCATGTAATCCACTATATTTATCCTGTAATTCTGATTATTTGAATTGAATTCGGATACTGCCTTCTTGATCTCAGTGGAAGTAGATAATGTGGCTAACGTAAGTACTTCCCTTTCCTTAACCTCTGAGGGCGGGATCTTGTTAAAAAGTGCCAGATAATTCTGATCATCATCAAAGGAAGTATAAATGCCATAGAAGCTCTCATCATCTATTGCCGCATACTTAAGCAGATTAGAAAGCGGAACATCTGACATCGAAAAATCCGCATAGAGATTCAACTTATCCGTTCCCAGACTGAAATCATAGATCTTGTAATTATCATAGATTGAAAAATCCCCATTAAGACCGGGATAAAAATATACACTCCAGCTCTTATCAGGAACATTGGTCTGATTGATAAGTTTGTTGGTTGCAAGGTCATACTCTGCCATATAAACCTTATAGGCTGAGTCTGAATATTTAACCACAAGTCTTCCGTCTGAGGTAAATCCATAGTCAGTTAAATAGCTGTAGTGATACTCGCTTGAAACCTGGTTGGGAAGTGTCCTGTTTAAAAGTTCACCTGTAAGGTTAAGGTCTTCATCAAATACGGCAATTCCCTCGTATGTGCAGACATAGATCTTTCCTTCATTCATAAATATATTGGAAACTGAAATATCGCTGTCAGTGCCCCTTAACTTTGATGTTAAGGTTATTGCCGTATCTATATCTTTATACACAACGTCATTGCCAAGATAATCAGTGGCAACAATATAGGTCTGGGTATCGGATCCCCATTCATCTCCATATTCGTCATAAGAGGTGCTCTGGCTCTGGGATGTGTTTCCGGAAGCTGTGGTATCTACAACCTCGCCATTAAAATAAACCGCATTGGGATCATAGGGCTCCCCTTCATAATTAACTGATGATAAAAGTACATCAGACGAAAGGGCTGCATGGGAAAGTCTGTCTGCAAGAAGTGTGTCAGCACCCTTTAAGGGATTTTCCTTTGAAGCGCCGCTTTCGGTAAGTTCTCCCACTGATGATGCATTAGAATCAGTTTCAGAAGAAGCTGTTTCAGATGTGGTTTCGGAATCGGCCTCAAGAAGCGCCTCACCATCAAGTGCTTCACCGCCTTCTGCCATGAGATCTCCCATGAAGGACTCTCCTTCTCCTGCGAAGGCTTCTCCTTCTCCTGCAAAGGTTTCACCGTCACCTGCAAAGGCTTCGCCATCTCCTGCTAATGCTTCGCCGTCACCTTCATAAGATGCAGAACCGTCTCCTGAGTCATCATAAGAGCCGTAATCATCCATGCCGAAATCGCCCATACCGAGATCAGCATACATATCCTCTTCATCATCTGTTCTGGGAACCTCATCCATCTTGGTTCCGTCAAAATAGCTGCCATTGTACTTGAATACTATCATGCCCTCAGGGCTGATCCTAAGGTTTGAAATCCTGCCATCTCCTAAGGTAAGACCATATTCATTTACTACTCCGCCAGTTTTATCCAAGGTAAGTACAAGGAGGTATGTTCCTGAATAATCCTCCACAGGGCAGGTAAGCACATAGGAATCATCCACCCTTACGATTTCAGCATCTGAATATTTGATATCATAAGGGAGTTCCAGATTTACAGCATCAAAAACATGGTTCTTTGAGTCGTCTTCCTCTTTACCGCAGCCGGTAAGAGAAAGTGAAAGAACCATGCTCAATATAAGCAGATAAACTATATTCTTTTTTAAAAGGGTTTTTAGAAATCTTTCCATTTTCCCTTTCCTCTTTTATGTTTAACCTCTAGGTCGTATATCTTTTCGTTAAGCTTCTTAAGAACAACTGAGCCCTCTTCTCCAAGCTTCGATATCCTGTAGAATATAAAGCAGATCAATATAAATCCCGGAATCGCAAGCAGGATGATCTGTATGACCATAAGCACTGCAAACTGATTCTCGTAAACCCTTGAAATATTCTCCCAGTAGGGATATACCATATCGTTCTTCTTCATACTGCGGGAGCTGAAATTCGTAAGGACGTTGGAATAAAGGGATTTCATGGAAAACCTGTCAGTATTCTCAACGATCTCTGTATTATCCTTCGAAAGACCGGTCTTCGTTGAATCCTTCATAAAGTTATAAAAATGCCCGGAATATGCTTCCACAGAAACGAATTCAACGCAGGAAATCTCACCTGCAGTGCCATTTGACTTAAGGGAGTCATAGGACATAAAGACATAACCCGCATCCGAGCCTGCATACTTAGAGATTTTAGATGTATCAGGATCATAAACTCCCCTTATGAAATGAGGGATACCGTTAATTAAAACCTCCATTCCTTCCACATCATAGGAGCCAAAAAGGTTAAAGGCTGTATTGGCATCAATTACAAGCGAATCCTTCTCCTCATCCGTATCATCGAAGTATCTTCCCACCTTAAGATCAACGGGATGGAACTTAAAGAAATCCCCGCCCACTCCATAGGCATTTATATCCGTTGCGGTGTGGGAGGTCTCACCTATAGTCTGGATGGTCACCTTGCCGGGAGCGGAATAACAGTAGGTATAAGGGCCCGATAATGGATCATCATCCGAAAATTCATATTTCGTTACATCAAGCTTATCCTTAAGTTCGTTGGTAACCTTATATCTTAAGGCATTTATGGCATCAGTATCCTTCTTCTGTCCCTGCTCGAAAAATAGGGAAACCGCTGCTGACCCTTTACCTTCATCAGTCCAGCGTACTTCGGTATTTTCATCAAGAAGGGAATTAACCTTATGGGCCTTAATAAGGCTCAAAATACCGAAAGCAAGAAGACAGACTACGCAGATGATTATCCTTATCCATGCCTTTAAAGATATGGACTTTATGAAATTCTTAAAATTATCAGCCGGCGTTGCTTTCACTTAAACGAACCTGCTTTCCTGCTTCTATCATCTTATTTGAGCCTGAAATTACATAATCATAGGCCTGAACATCACCCTCGATGCCCACCTTATTATCATCTTCCTTTTTCTTTTCTACCTTACGGCGCTCTGCAATATAACGGTTGCCTAAAGGTGAAGACTTGGTAACAAGAACATAAACATATGTGCCGGAATTATCAGAATAAAGGGCTGACTTAGGAACAACTGTCTTATAGGTTGTCTCACCGGTTCCAACTGAAATTGAAAGGGACTGACCTACAGTAATATTTGAGCCCTCTACAGTAAAGGTAAGAATGGAATTCTTACCGGGATTTTCCGTATCATCAGTAATGGATTTAAGGACGATGTTGGCATCCTGATAGCTCCAGGCATTGTCAACATCTGCAGTATCTCCCACATTTAATTTCTTTGCCTGATCTGCCGTAACAGTTATCTTAAGTGTCATTGCCTTACCATCGGGGATAATGACACATACATCCTTTCCTGATTCCATCTTTTCACCTGAAACATAGGCAACGGACTGGATTGTTCCTGCTACAGGAGCTGTTATTGTTGCACCATAGGCCTTAGCCTCAAGTTTCTCAACCTCTGCACGCTTCTTTTCGATACTTTCAGCATAACCTTCAAGTGCTATCTCAGCAGCAAGATCCTTGGTAAGTGCTTCCTGCTCAGTCTGAAGGGCTTTTAAAGAGGCCTGGGCTGTAGCAAGTAAGGTCTCTGCATTCTTCTCGGTTGTTGTTGTCTTTTCTTTTTCAAGAGTTGCATTGGCAGTTGCTATAGTTGAAGCGGCTGCAAGATCTGCCTGCTTCTGCTTAGCCTCCTTTAATGCCTTGGCAACATTCTCATCAGTAACATCGCCTAAACCTAACTTTGTAACCTCGGCATCAATAAGTGCTTTTGCCTCAGTGGCACCGAATGTCTCAACATCTATATTTTTGTCCGCAAAGGCCTTAAGAATGGTCTCTACATAAACCTGATTCTGATAATTATTAACAAGAGTCTGGGCTTCCTCAATTCTCTGCTCGACATCGGCAACCTTAGCCTGCATGGTTGATAACGAATCATAATTACCTGAACGGGCCTTCGTTATGGTATCGGAGCTAACACCTGATTCAAACATCTTGGTCAGGTACTTATTCTCAAGGTCATCAAGCTCGGTCTGGGCCTTCGTAAGTTCGTCGGAACTGGCATCCGCAAGTTCACAGATGGTATCTCCTATCTCAACATGGTCACCCTTGCTTACGATCATCGATGCGATAGTTCTGGTTTCCGTAGCCTTGATGGTATAGGGATCAGCCTCTACCTTTCCGGAGCCTCTTACAGTCTCCGTGATGGTTCCTTCAACCACCTGTGCTGTCGAAACCTGGGGAAGCGACATGTTGGTGATGGTGTTTGAGAACAGCGTCAGGATCAGCATTATTGCGAGAAAGATAATGATCGCATTCTTGATCCAGTCCTTTTTCTTGTTTTCATTCTTTTCCATAATAATCTCCTAGCCTTTAACTCCTCCCTGGAATGAAATACCCTCGATCAGGTATTCCTCACCCCATAGGAATATGAATAACGGTAAAAACATATAAATTGTTGCAATAGCGAATGCAAGTCCTATCTCCCCTGAGTTGATCTTGCCTAAAAATACCGAAAGTGGCTGCTTACTCTCATCCGAAAGAAGGATGATTGGCTGCTCAACCATGTTCCAGTAATCTATGAAAAGAAGTATTCCAACAGAGACCATCGCTCCCTTACAAAGCGGGAAGCAGACCTTAAAGAAGGTATTCCACTCATTGCAGCCGTCAATCTCCGCGGCTTCAATGATGCTCTTCGGAACTCTTCGCATATATTTAGTCAAAAGATATACCGCAAAGGGTGAAAATATACCCGGAAGCCATATCGCCCAGTAGGTATTTAAAATGTGAAGTTTGGATGCCACCAGATAGTTGGGAACCAGTGTAACCTGATAAGGCATGAGCATCAGGATTATATAAATGAAGAACACTACTTCCTTCCAGCCTCGCCTGAATCTGGATAACCCATATGCAGCCGCGATTGAGATAAAGAGCTGGAAAAATACTATTGGAACAACCAGTTCAACTGAATTCCAGAATTTATACAGATAATCCGGGCTTTTAAAAAGCACCGTGATATACTGGGAAAACGAAAACATATCCGGAATGAATTTAAGGTTAACGTTCTTAAATACAACTGCATTATTGGAGGTTGAGTTCGAACTTCCGAATACGGCACCATAGTTAGCTGCAATCTCCGTCTTTGTCATAAACGAATTGGTGATCGTAAGAACTATAGGCGCAACGAATATGATTGCAATTATCGCAATAAACAGTGTGACAATGGCGATCTTTACCATTCGCCGCATGTTTCTTGCTCTTTTTCTCTTTTTGGCTCTTAAGGCCTCCATCTGATACCTGTCAGGATTTTTAGCATTATTCATCTTCTATATCCCTTCCAAGTATTCCTTCAGCATAGAACAGCACCCAGATAATTGCTACCATCACTATGGTCATGATAATGGCGGCAGCTGACATCTTCTGATAATCCAGGGAATTAAAGGTATTGTTCATAAAATGCTGCATCATATACATAGTTTCATATGGATAATCTCCCTTCATAAGGTATATCTCCCTGAATACCTTGAAGGAATTAATAAGCGACATGATAGTCACAAAAAGAATCGTCGAAGTAATATAACGGAATTTTACATTCATAAATATCTGGAAATGATTTGCCTTTTCAAGGGAAGCTGCCTCAACCAAGGACTCGGGCACCGAGCTTAATGCGGACATGAAAAGTATCATGTTATAGCCCAGGTTCTTCCAAAGGAAAAGTAAAATGATAACAAGCTGGGCATACTTAGAGTTAAGCCAGTCTGCTCCAGTTCCCCCAAGGGATGTGATTATGGAATTTAGCGTACCGTTATTATGGAATAGAACCTTCCATATAAGCACGATGGATGCAGTGGGCACCATAAGGGGGCTTAAAAAGAAAGACCTGAACTGGCTCTTAAAGGGAATCTTAAGGTCAAGTAAAAGCGCTAATCCCAATGAGAGTAAAACGGCAAGTGGCACCGCAACAGCTGAAAATATAAGCGTGTTTGAGGCCGCCTTTCTAAACGCCATATTTTTAAATACCATGATATAGTTGCTTAATCCGACGAATTCATGATTGATGGGATTGTCTATCATGGAATAATAAATAACGATAAAGTAAGGCACCACAAAAAACACCAGCACTCCGATTATGGAAGGCCAGAGAAAAAGGTTAGAGTTAAATTCCGCACGCTTTTCCCTAATATCCTTGCGGTTGTGGAACTCCTTTATCTTATCAATTGTCACATAACGATCCTTGTATGGATCTTCTGCATTGTTTACGTGTTTTTTTGCCATATTAATTCTTAAAGCTGTGTATTGGTGCAGGTATTCTTCCGCCGCGGTTAATGAAATCGTCACATGAGAATTTATTAACCGGCATTATTGGAGCATAACCGAAAAGTCCGCCGAATTCAACAGATTCTCCAACGCCCTTTCCTATTACGGGAATAAGCCTGCAGGCTGTTGTCTTCTGATTGACCATTCCTAATGCCATTTCATCTGCAATTATACCGGAAATGGTGGTTGCCTTTGTATCTCCGGGGATTGCTATCATATCAAGTCCCACAGAGCAGACACAGGTCATTGCCTCTAGCTTTTCTAAGGTTATGGCTCCTGCTTCCACGGCATCTATCATTCCCTGATCCTCGGAAACCGGAATAAATGCGCCTGAAAGTCCTCCCACATAGGAAGAAGCCATAACTCCGCCCTTTTTAACCTGATCATTTAAAAGTGCAAGGGCTGCGGTTGTACCGGGAGCTCCTGCATACTCAAGTCCTATCTCGCAAAGAATATCCGCAACGGAATCTCCAACAGCAGGCGTAGGTGCAAGTGAAAGGTCCACGATTCCGAAGGGAACATTAAGTCGCTTGGAGGCTTCCTGTGCCACAAGCTGCCCTACTCTTGTTACCTTAAAGGCTGTCTTCTTAATGGTTTCGCATAGGACCTCGAAGTTCTCTCCTCTTACCTTGGCAAGGGCTGTTTTAACAACTCCGGGACCTGAAACTCCCACGTTTATAACCCTGTCACCTTCGGTAACGCCATGGAATGCACCTGCCATAAAGGGATTATCATCAGGGGCATTACAGAATACCACAAGTTTCATGCAGTCAACCGAATCCCTGTCTGCAGAGGCATTTGCAAGTTCAAGAAGGATCTCTCCCATGAGCTTTACTCCGTCCATGTTTATACCGGTTTTGGTGGATGCCAGATTAACTGAAGAGCACACCCTTTCAGTCTGGGTAAGTGCCATTGGAATAGACCTTATAAGCATTTCATCAGCCTTGGTCATTCCCTTTGAAACAAGGGCTGAATAGCCACCGATAAGGTTAACGTTAACATCCTTTGCAACCTTATCCATGGTCTTTGCCAAGGTTACGAAGTCCTCGGGCTTAGAGCAGGCTGCACCACCCACAAGAGCCATAGGGGTAAGGGATATCCTCTTATTTACAATGGGAATACCGTATTCCTTGGAAATATCCTCGCCTGTCTTAACAAGGTCCTTGGCAGAGGCGTATATCTTGTTATAAACCTTTTCGTTAAGTCTATCTAAATCAGAATCAATACAGTCAAGAAGCGAGATTCCCATGGTGATGGTACGAACATCCAGATTCTCCTTGGAAATCATCTCGTTGGTTTCCTGTACCTCGCGTATATTTATCATATTTTTATCCTTCTTAATTTCTAGATCCTGTGCATCTTGTCAAAGATTTCTTCCTTCTGGGCCTTTATCTGGACTCCGATATCCTCGCCCAGTTTAGAAAGTTCATCAGCCATTACACCAAAGGCCTTAGGACAGTTTGATGCATCAACCACCATCATCATATTAAAATATCCCTGAACAATAGTCTGTGAAATATCTTCGATATTTATACCATTTTCAGCAAGGTAAGTACAAACTCTTGCAATGATACCAACAGTATCCTTTCCAACTACGGTAATGATCGTCTTATTCATTTTTTTATCGCTCCTTAAATTTATGCAATACTTACTATATCAGAAATTTCGTCTCTTTTGGCAACAAACATTGGAAAATCCGAAATTTTGATTCCGTTATAGTTATCCATTCTGCTCTGGTTCATTGTAACCTCAACCCTTACGGATTCATAGGCAAGCTCCGGAAGGTTATTTTCCTTACTTAAATGTCCTAAAAATACAGCCTGCAGGCGGTCATTCATAAGCCTGGTCAAAAGCCCTCCCGCAAGTTCATTGCTAAGATGCCCCTTATCTCCCAATATCCTTTGCTTAAGGGGATAAGGATATGGACCCACTTCGAGCATATTAACATCGTGGTTTGCCTCAATGAAAAGCGCATCCATTCCCCTAAGGGACTCAACCGTATAATCATTATAGGTGCCAAGATCTGTTATGATACCTATATTTTTATCCCCGGACTTAAACCTGTAGGCCACAGGATCTGCAGCGTCATGGGAAACCCGCATGGGGTTAATTGTTATATCCTTGATGGTAAGCTTCTCATCCGGCCGAACTTCAGTAAAGAGGCTCTCGTCTATCTTTCCGACAGTTCCACTTCTTAATATTGCTTCCTTCGTTCCGCGGGTTAAATATATGGGGATCCCGTATCTTCTTGCAACTACACCTAAGCCTGCTATATGATCCGAATGCTCATGGGTTATAAATATACCGTCAATATCCTGCATATCAAGGTCCAGCGCATTAACTCCGTTTAAGACCTTTTTCCCGGAAATACCGACATCCACCAAAAGATGTGTTGTATCAGAGCCCACATAGATTGAATTACCGCTTGAGCCAGAGGCGATGGAGGTTATCCTCATACTTCCTCCCAGTAAATATCAATATTATCGTTATCCTTAAGAGCCTCCATATACTGGGCATCCTTACCATTAAGACGCGTTACAATGTTCCTTCCCTTTGAATCGGCAAGATTAAAGTTGATCGCATCAAATATATCAACAAATACAAAGCTTGTCTTTCCCCTAAGGATCACAGGAGCATCGTTTACATTGACAGTTATGACACTTACAGGCGTAGGACCTTCATACTCTCCATCATCAGGGGGAAGCTTATCAAATTCCGATTCGGGATCCCTGGACTTAACCTCTTCATCCTTCTCATCTTCGCTTTCAAAATTTACGCTCTCGTCTTCGTCTTTTTCATTTTCATTTTCAAGGATTTCACGCTCGGATGTTAGAACCTCCATGGTCCAGTTCACGGTGAAATTCTCATAAACGGGAGTATCATAATCTGCAAGCTTATTATTAACATAGATGTTCATCTTAGGATCAATTATCACATCCATGAAATCGGCTATCTGTTTAACCGTATAATAATTAACGATTTCTATAACATCGTCCTGCTTAATATCATAATACTGGGACTGAAGGACGCCGTTTACGGTTGCAAACATAGGAACACTGATATCCTTATCGTTTACGTTAAACCTTATCGTTCCCTTAAGTTCGGAAAGATCATCAAGTGTTGCGCTTCCCGGGGTTCCCTTGGTTGATTCAATTACCCTTATTACATCATTTGCATGTATCTTTGAGGTTATAAATGCTTCCTCATCATTAATGGTAATTGTTGCAGCCTCTCCGGGAAGGCCTCTCACCATACGCTTCTTTCCGTTTACGGTGAATTCAAGGGCATCTCCCCTCTTGGGGAATAGACCGTCATTGGGGAACTGCGCCTGGATAGCTGCATCTCCCACACCTAAGTTATCGTTATCGTACATCTTTATCCTTGAACCGTTGAAGGATACAAAGATAAAGTTATTGCTCTGCTCGTAATAATTAAGGCAGATACCGATAGGTGTAACCAAAAGTGAATCCTTTTTAACATCCTCCTCGAAGACAACAGACTGCATTACCTCTTCGCCTCTTAATGCAACCCTTTCCTTCTGGATCCCAAGCTTTGATGCGACCTTTTCGGCATAGGCTTTGTTCTTTCCGCCTCCGCCTACAACGAATACGGCGCTTACTGCCTTTCCGCCGTTTAGTTCTATTATCTTCTCTGCAACAAGCCGGCTCATCTCCTCTAAAGTCGGATCCATGATATCAAGAACTTCCTTCTTTGATATCTTCTGAGGAAGCATCATGATATCCATATATTCTATTTCATCATTATCATCAACGCTTCTCTTTATCTTTTCAGCCTCATCGAAATCAACAAGGCAGGCCTTGGCAATACATTCAGTAAGGGCATCACCTGCCATGGGGATCATTCCATAGGCAAGTATACAGCCGTCGTTTGTAATGGAAATATCAGAGGTTCCGGCGCCCACATCAACTAAAGCTATATTAAGCATTCTGAAACGCTCCGGAATTGCAAGTCCAATTGCGGCAATAGGCTCTAAGGTCAGGTTATCAACCTTAAGTCCTGCTATCTCAACGGCCTTATATAAGCCGTCAACAACATCATCGGGAAGGAAGGTTGCGATAAGGTCTATACCTATATTTCTGGCCTTATGTCCCTCAAGGTTTCCCATCTGGTTACCGTTAAGGAAATATCTTATAACCGAATGGCCTACACAGTAGAATTTAACATCGGGATCATCTTCGTTATTCTCATCGAATTCAGCATAGGCCTTCTCAACAGATGCGGAAATCAGGCTGAAAATGTCCTCCTGTTTAACCTCTCTGTTATCTATATCCATCTCCGCATGGGTGGTAACCGTCTTAAGCATTCTACCTGCGGCTGCAATACAGACGCCCTCAAGCTTCTGTCCTATGGCATCCTCAAGACGTGACTTTACTTCCCTTATCGTATCCCCGACCTTCTGTATATCGTGGATCTGTCCGTCAAGCATTGCACGGGTTTCATGCTCCTTAACCCTCTGGGCTACCACTATGAACTTATCGCCCTTTCTGTAGCCAACGGTTCCAACTATGCTCCTTGTTCCGATATCCAGTCCAAATACCAGTTTTTCCTTCATAACCCAATCCTTTTTAAAATCTGTGAAATACTGTCTTCCACCGTTCCCGAATTATCTATAACGAAATCGGAATTTCTTCTGAATTCCTCATCTGATAACTGGGAGGCAAATATATTGTCTATCTTTTCATCCGAATAGGAACGGCTTTCCTTAAGGCGCCTTCTCCTTACATCATCTGAGGCGTAGACGTACCACATTTCATCAACTATTTCTTTATAGCCGCATTCTATTAAAAGCGCCGCCTCAATAAAGAAAAGTTCCTTTTCGTTTTTATCTTTTTCTTTCTTTATTTCATCTAAGATATATTTCTTAACCGCAGGGTGAACGATGGCGTTTATCTTTGAAAGAAGTTCTCCGTCAGAAAATATCATGGAAGCCATTTTCTTTTTATCTATTTCACCATCATCTGAAAGAACATCCTTCCCAAGAAGATCTATAAGTTCGTTAAAGCATTCCGTTCCGCTCTTTTCAACCTTATGGGCTGCCTCATCGGAAAGAAGTATATAGGATGGTATAACCTCATTTAGTGCAGTAAGAAGTGTGGTCTTTCCTGCACCCACGCCGCCTGTTATGCCGATTATCTTCATCTAGTGTGCCTCATACCAGTTTGATCCCGTTTTAAGATCAAGTTCCATCTTTACAGCAAGGTCAGCAGCATTCTGCATCTCTTCGCTTAATATTGCTTTTGCCTTTTCTATCTCCTCTGAGGGTACTTCAAGGAGAAGCTCATCGTGGACCTGAAGGATAAGCTTTGTGTTAAGCCTCTCTTCTTTAAGGCGCTTAAAGACTGCGATCATGGCGCGCTTAATTATATCCGCGGCAGTTCCCTGGATGGGGGAATTCATTGAAACTCTCTCTCCGAAGCTTCTTTGCATGAAGTTAGAGGATGAAAGTTCGGGAACGGGCCTTCTTCTTCCGTAATAGGTAAGAGCATAGCCTTTATCCTTTGCATCGATTACAAGCTTATCAAGGTAATTTTTAATTGCGGGATAGGTCTTAAAATAATCCTCTATATAGCCCTTTGCTTCCTTCTGGGAAATTTCAAGATCTTCAGAAAGACCGAATGCTGAGATTCCGTAAACGATACCGAAATTAACTGCCTTTGCCCTTCTTCTGTCAAGTTCCGTCACTTCATCATATGGAATGTGAAATACATTGGAGGCCGTAGACCTGTGGATGTCTGCATGCTCCCTGTAGGCCCGAATCAGTTCTTCATCTCCCGAAAGAGATGCAAGAACCCTCAATTCGATCTGGGAATAATCCGCATCCATAAAGACACAGCCCTCTTTAGGGATAAATACCTTACGAAGCTGCCTTCCAAGTTCGGTCCTTACCGGAATGTTCTGAAGGTTAGGATCCGTTGATGAAAGTCGTCCTGTTGCGGTTATCGTCTGGTTAAAGTTTGAATGTATCCTGCCGTTTTCGTCTATATATTCCGAAAGCCCATCCGCATATGTGCTCTTAAGCTTCGTATATGCCCTGTAATCAAGTATATCTTTAACAATAGGATAATCAGGTGCAAGCTTATTTAACACATCAGCAGCTGTGGAATATCCGGTCTTGGTCTTCTTTCCTCCGGGGATATTAAGGCGCTCAAATAATATTTCGCCTAACTGCTTAGGGGAATTAATATTAAATTCGCATCCTGCCTCTTCGTAGATCCGACCTTCAAGTTCCTCTATATTTTTGCCAAGCATAAGAGAATAATCCTTAAGGGCATGAGAATCTGCCTTAACTCCAAGCCTCTGCATATCATAAAGGATATAGCTTAAGGGCATCTCCATTTCTTCAAAAAGCCCAAGCATCTTATTCTCTTTAAGTCTTTCTGCTATCTTCGGATATGCCATTAGGCAGACATAGGCTCTGAAAGCTACAAAGTTAAGGGTATCCTCAGGGAACTTATCAAATGCCTCCTCAAGCGAAAGCTTCTTTGCATACTGGTCCTTATCCTTTATAAGCAGATTAAGATACTCATTGGCAATGTCCGTGACATTGTAATCATTCTTAAGGGGATTATTAAGGTAAGCGCCGATAAGCACATCCTTGATCCGGGTTGTCACTTCATATTCAAGATCCGCAAAAGCATAAAGCTTCTTAACATCATGGGTATATATTTCCCCGCTTGAACAAGTAACTATCTCCTTAATTGACGAGGCGATATAATCCTCCGAAATGAACATCCATTTTTTTATAAAGAAAGACTTATTATCAAAGGAAAATGCAACGCCTAAAAAGTCGGGGTCTTTGTCGTTAAAAACAAGGCTTATTGCAAAGGGCTCGCTTCTTTTCTTTAATCCCGAAAAAATATCAGAAGCCTCATTAAAATCATCAACGAGTTTAAAATTTCCTGTGATCTCAGAATAATCTATCTTTGTTTCGAATCTTCCAAGATAATTTTTAAACTCAAGCTTCTTAAATAAAACATAGGCTTCATCCGTAAAGAAGTTCTTCACCTTGCATTCATCAAATATGACACCTGTGTCAACATCTGTTTTAATGGTAGCAAGCTTAAGGGAAAGATCCGCAAGTTCTTTATTATTTTCAAGGGATTCCTTAATTGCCTTCTTTGATATCTCATCTATATGGGAATAGAGATTATCAAGGTCATGATAGGTCTTAATAAGCTCCGTTGCAGTTTTCTGTCCTACCTTGGGAACGCCGGGGATATTGTCGGCAGTATCTCCCATAAGAGCCTTTAGGTTAATAAATTCAAGGGGAGTTACCTCGTATGTTTTTAAAACATCCCCTTCATAGTAATCCTCAATCTCTGTCTTTCCGCCCTTGGTCTTGGGAATACGGATCTTAATATGGGATGAAGCTATCTGAAGAAGATCCCTGTCCCCTGAAACCAGGGAAACCTCTATGCCTTCGCTCTCTGCCTTTTTAGCAAGAGTTCCAAGGATATCATCAGCTTCAAAGCCGGGCATTTCAACGGTCTTAATCCCCATCTTCTGAAGCAATTCCTTCATAACCGGAACCTGCTCCCTAAGTTCCTCTGCCATAGGCTTACGGGTTCCCTTATATTCCTTGAACATTTCGTGCCTGAAGGTAGGCGCATGAACATCAAAGGCAACAGCAAGATAATCAGGCTCCTCTTCATCCAGGATCCTGAACATTATGTTTAAAAAGCCGTAAATGGCATTGGTATGAAAGCCCTCTGAATTGGTAAGTTCAGGCATACCGAAAAAGGCTCTGTTTAAAATACTGTGTCCGTCAATAAGTACAAGTTTTTTCATAATAAGATAAACTCTCTATCAGAGAAAAATACAAAGAAGTATTATCGTGGCAATGGCTACAACGATAAGGCCTATGATCACAAAGTAAAACCATTGCATTCCCTCACGCATCTTAAGATCCCTGCGGGATGTAGAAAGCCTTGCGTTAAGCTCCTTATTAAGGTCAAAGACATTACCTCCCTCAAGTCTCTTAAGGCCCTCGCTTACAAGGAATTCTATGGTAAGCTCTTCCTTGCATTCCTCGCAGTTTTCGATGTGCTCAATGAAATCACGCATCTCATCTATGCTAAGGTCATCGTCCATGAACCTTTTGATCATTTTGACAGCTTTTTTACATTCCATGCCCAAAATACTCCATACTGATTTATTATATCATATGACAATGCAATTACAATCAATATATTGTGGATTTATTATGCCTGCAATCAATATTTTGTATGCATTATGTTAACTATAATGATTAATCTTCTTGCGGTAATGAGAGACTTATGCTATTATCTACTAAGCGTAAGCTTTGCCGGTGTGTCGGAATTGGCAGACGAGGCAGACTCAAAATCTGTTGATGGCAACATCGTATGGGTTCAAGTCCCATTACCGGCACAAAAGCCCGAAACCATTTGGTTTCGGGCTTTTTCTTTATCATTATCTTTATTCAGGGAAATAAGAAAGAAGATCCTCTATAGTCTCTGCTCTTCTAATAAGTTTCACACTTCCATCCTTCATGATCATAACCTCAGCCGGGCGCGGACGTGAATTATAGGGTGAGGCCATTGAATAACCATAGGCACCTGTATCAAGTATTGCAACAAGGTCTCCTGTCTTTGCCTCTGGAAGCATCCTGTCCTTTGCAATAAGGTCACCTGATTCACAGATGGGGCCTGAAACATTAACGCACTCAAGTTCCTCTCTTGAAAGAGCCTTTCCATCCCTCAAAACCTCAACATCATGATGGGAATCATACATGGCAGGTCTTATAAGGGTGTTCATTCCAACATCAGTTCCTATATATTTAACGCCGGCATTCTGCTTGATCGCCTGAACTCTTCCCAATATTACCGAACCTTCCGCAACGCAGTACCTGCCGGGTTCTGACTTAAATAAAGGAGCTTTTCCGTATTTCTCAACGAATTCATCTAAGATAGGCTCAAGCTTTTTCTTAAATTCCTCCATGGGGAACGGCTCTTCATCATCAAGCTTGTGATAAGGTATTCCGTATCCGCCTCCGAAATCTATGAACTCAAGATCCTTAAACCTGACGGCAATCCTAAGAAGATTTGATACTGCATCAAGGTAAGGCTTGGGGTCCTTAAAGCCCGATCCTATATGCTGGTTTATTCCAACGATCTTAAGGTCATATTCCTTTGCAATTTCAAATATCTTATCTATATCCTCTTCCGCTATTGCGAATTTGGTTTTCTTTCCTGCGGTAACAACCTTCTCAGAATGTCCTGCTCCAACTCCGGGATTTATTCTAACGGCGCATCTTCCGCCGGGATTAACCTCGCCGTAACGCTTAAGCTGATCGAGGGAATCAAGGCTTATCATAACTCCCTTTTCAACTGCGAACTTCATTTCTTCGGCTGATACATTATTTGAAACAAAGAATATCTTTGATGCAGAAAATCCGGCCTTCATAAGGAGCGTGATCTCTCCCGGGCTCATTGCATCGCAGTTATTTCCTTCCTCAAGGGCAAGCTTAAGGATATGGAGATTTGTATTTGCCTTAACGGAATAGTTGGCGGTATAGGGGTATTTTGTTATAACCTCCGATACCTTGTGCATACGGTCTCTTATTATCTCTTCGCTATAAACATATAGCGGAGTTCCGTATTTTGAAGCAATTGCTTCAATGTCGTTTCCTTTGAAGAAATCAACACTTTCAATATAAGAATTCATAAGCTCTCCTCAAAAATATATATTTACGGTTTCCCGCATTAAACATCATCAATCTGCCAGTCAATGGGCTCTATCCCGTTAGAAGCAAGGAATTCATTGCATTTGCTGAAGTGCCTGCATCCGAAAAAGCCTCTGTAGGCAGATAGGGGGCTTGGGTGGGGTGCCTTAAGGATAAGGTGTTTGGGATTATCAAGCATCGGTATCTTTGACTGGGCAGGTGAGCCCCAAAGCATATAAACTATCGGCCTGTCCTCTTTATTAACGGCTCTTATTATGGCATCCGTGAATGTTTCCCAGCCCTTTCCCTTATGGGAATTAGCCTGATGAGCCCGTACAGTAAGCACTGTGTTTAACATAAGAACACCCTGGGATGCCCACTTGGTAAGATATCCGTTGTTAGGGATCTTAAGTCCTAAGTCATCATGAAGTTCTTTATAGATATTAACAAGTGAAGGAGGTATCTGAACCTCGGGCTTAACTGAAAAACATAAGCCATGGGCCTGATTTGGTTCATGGTAAGGGTCCTGCCCCAGAATAAGCACCTTAACCTCACTTAAGGGTGTTAAGTGAAAGGCATTAAAAATATCCTCAGCAGGAGGATAAATGACATTTGTGTCATATTCATTTTTAACAAAGGTATAAAGCTCCCTGTAATAGGGTTTCTTAAATTCCTCATTAACGGCGGGAAGCCAGTCATTACTTATCTGGGCCATAACTATAATCTCACAGGAACATCTCTTCCTTTAAGATATTCCTTTAAATCTCTTATCTCCATCTCTTTAAAATGAAACAGCGAAGCTGCAAGAGCTGCATCCGCTTCTCCTTCAGTCAGTGCATCGTAAAAATGCTCCATCTTTCCTGCTCCGCCTGATGCAATAACAGGGATTGAAACATTAGATGCAACAGCTTTTGTAAGCTCGATATCATATCCACCCTTAACTCCGTCGCAATCCATAGAGGTAAGAAGGATTTCACCAGCTCCTAATTTTTCGGCCCTCATAGCCCATTCAACAGCATCGATCCCCATATCCACGCGACCGCCGTTTTTAAAAATATTCCAGGAAGAACCCGTTCTTTTTGCATCAATGGCACATACAACGCACTGGGAACCGAATTTAAGCGCTGCCTCGGATATAAGCTCCGGATTCATTATGGCAGCGGAATTAACCGCAACCTTATCAGCGCCCTCACGAAGTATCATCTTAAAATCATCAACCGATCTTATTCCTCCCCCAACGGTGAAAGGAATAAACACGCATTCTGCCACCGCACGCACAAGGTTAGCCTTTATGTTCCTTGCGTCTGAGGAAGCTGTAATATCAAGGAATACAAGCTCATCAGCGCCAGACTTATCGTATATCTTTGCAACCTCAACAGGGTCACCTGCATCTATTAAATTGACAAAATTGGTTCCCTTAACCACCCTTCCGTTATCAACATCCAGGCAGGGAATGATTCTTTTAGTATGCATTATAATTCCACGAAATTCTTAAGTATCTTAAGTCCCACATCCGAGCTTTTTTCGGGATGGAACTGGCAGGCAAATATATTATCCTTTTCAACTGCCGCATCGTATTTAAAGCCGTAATCAGACTGTGCTGCAACAACATTCTCATCATCTGCTTTAAGGTAATAGGAGTGAACGAAATAAACATAGGATTCTTCGTCTATTCCCTTAAAAAGCCTTGATTCCTTAGGAAATGTAAGGGAATTCCAGCCAATCTGGGGAACCTTAAGAAGAGTCCCTTCAGGAAACCTTACTATCTTTCCCGAAAGAAGCGAAAGCCCCTTAACTCCAGGGGATTCCTCAGAGGAATCAAACATAAGCTGAAGTCCTAAGCATATTCCCAAAAACGGAGTCTTTTTATTTACGATTTCATTTATGACGGGAATAAGGTCATACTTTTTAAGCTTTTCCATGGCATCTCCAAAGGCGCCAACTCCCGGAAGAATGACCTTATCTGCGTTAAGCAGTATATCTTTATCCCGGGTAATAACAGCCTCGTAGCCAAGGAACTCTATTGCCTTTTCAACGCTTTTTATATTTCCCGCATCGTAATCAATGATCGCTATCATTACTGCAAATCCTTCTCTGCATCAAGCATGTCATTTAGTTCCACTTCATTCGCGCCTTCCATGGGGATCATATTTTCATCCATGTTTGCTTCTCCCTCAGGAGGCATTTCTCCGTTTGCTTCAGGATCCATCTGCATCTCAGGCTCAGTATTTTCCATTGCTTCGGTATTTTCCAGCGTTTCGGTATTTTCATATGAACTGCCGGAGGTGGTGTTGCCGTTTGCTAAGGCATATATAACCCTCGTATATTCATCGTCATCCTCAATGGAATATATCTTTTCGGCCTCTTCTGCAGACAGACCGAATTCAGATGAAAGCAAGGCTGCTATCTCATTGTAAATAGGCGAGATCTCACCTGCTACTCCGTATTCGTCATTATTGGTTATTTCAAGGTAAAGATATACGCCCTCGATGAGTGAATCAAGTGCCTCAGGCCTTTCGCCCAGCGCGATCCTGTTATTATAGGAATCGAGCCTTCGCTGCATTACCAGGATCTTCTCAGCCCTCTTAAACATAATGGTATCGGAGTTGTTTAACTTTTTATTATAGAGATTCTGATAAACAGTCTCATAATCTCCCTTGTAGTATGCCGTTCTTGCCTGGGACTTTTCAGCGGCTTCCGGAAGAATTGTACTTAATATGACTATAGCAGCAACTAAAGTTATACAAAAGGCCACAAGTCCTATAAATGCCTTGGTTGAAAGAATCTTCTTTTTAGGTTCCTTAGGCTTATCTTCCTTAGGCTCCTTAGGCTTTTTCTCCTTCTTAGGCTTCTTTCCCTTTTTGCCCTTTTGCTCTTCGCCCTCTTCGCCGTCGCCTTCGCCTTCAGCATCACCTTCAGGTTTATCGGCGCCTTTTTTCTTCTTGTCCTTCTTAGGCTTTTTACCCTTCTTGCCCTTTTTGCCATCTGCATTTTCAGCATTCTCGGCATCAACCTCGGCAAGGATATCCTCGTTGGTAACCTCTTCTAAGGGCTTTTCCTCTTCCTCATCCTCTACCTCTTCGGTAAGGAATGCTATAAGACGTGCAAGGAAGCCGGGTTTCTTTTCTTTTTCACCCTTTTCCGGGATATCTTCAAGACCCTCGGGGATTCCTTCAGTAAGAGCAGCATCTTCTAAAATATCTTCTGCGGCACTCTCTGCATTTTCTGAAAGTTCCTCTCCTTCAGTATCATCAAAAGCCTTTTCATCTTTTTTCTTTCCAAAGGGAAGGGATAAGCCCTTCTTCTCTTTTTTATCCTTCTTTTTCTTTTCTTTCTTTTTCTTTTTACCCTTTTTATCCTCTTCAGAATCGGAAAGAAGTTCATCAGCTTCACCGGTCTCCTCATCTGAAGGAGCATCGTCTATTCCTTCAAGAAGCTTAAGAAGATCATCATCCGATCCCTCTGAAGCATCAAGCATGTCAAGGGGTGACATTTCATGCTCTGCGCCTTCTTCTGAAGCCTTCTTTGCTTCTAAAGCCTCTGCCTCTGCGTTGGCCTCTGCTTCCGCAGCCCCAAATAGTGCTTCAAGATCAAGGTCTCCAAGTTCCCCTAAATCTCCCAGATCTCCGCTTAGATCTATTGTCTCAGTAGGAATTTCATCGGGATTTATATCATCATCAAATTTAATACCGGAATCAATCTGAATATCGGAATCAACCGGGACGCTTTCCTCTGCAGCAATTGCCTCTTCAAGCAGTGACTCCTCGTCTAATATTGCTTCCTCTGCAGGTGCTTCCTCAATGGGTGCTCCCTCAATGGGTGCTTCTTCAATCGGGGACTCCTCTTCAACAGTTGGTTCTTCTTCCGCAGGGGCTGAGTCTGCTCCCATGCTTGCAAAAAGCGCTGCTATATCTTCATCCGACATCTTTGCATTCGGGTCAAATGCTTCCTCAGCAGGGGCTTCAGAAACCACAGGTAATTCCTCAACCGGTGCTTCCTCTTCAACGGGTGTCTCCTCCGCAGGGGCTGAGTCTGCTCCCATACTCGCAAAGAGAGCTGCTATATCTTCATCCGACATCTTCGCATTCGGATCAAATGCTTCCTCGACAGGCGCTTCAGAAACCACAGGTGATTCCTCAACCGGTGCTTCTGCTTCAACAGCTGGTTCTTCTTCCGCAGGGGCTGAGTCTGCTCCCATACTTGCAAAGAGCGCTGCTATATCTTCATCCGACATCTTCGCATTCGGATCAAATGCCTCCTCAGCAGGGGGTTCAGAAACCGCAGGTGATTCCTCAACCGGTGCTTCTGCTTCAACAGCTGGTTCTTCTTCTGCAGGGGCTGAGTCTGCTCCCATACTTGCAAAGAGCGCTGCTATATCTTCATCCG